>Ga0214544_1004180_pt1 | contig 29157 bp, 13 predicted proteins | sample CNSS3metaG_FD_160074 | JGI IMG/M metagenome (GOLD analysis project Ga0214544, IMG submission 160074) | Root nodule microbial communities from cowpea collected in UCLA plant growth center, Los Angeles, California, USA - CNSS3 | ecosystem: Host-associated > Plants > Roots > Nodule | place: USA...
AAAAAAAAAAAAAAAAAAAAAAAAAAAAGTGAAACTCGAAGACGCACAAAAAGTGTTCGACAAAATGCCACAATGAAAAACGAGGTTGGAGAGAAATAGTACGTGAGTTTAAAGTAGGTGCAGACGTCGTTGCGGGAGAGGTGAGAGAGGGAAGGTGACGAGGTGAAGAGAGGACGGCCATTACGCCCCACATCAAGTGAAGGGTTTTTGTCATCAGCGGCGAGCTGCCGAATACGTTCTTGTTCATCGTAGAGAGCGGCGGCGGCGGCTGCGGCGGTGGATTTTTTGGGATCGGGTTTCAAAGGTGTTGTGGGCTTTGGGGGCCTAGAAGTGTGGCTGACAGATGAGAAAGGAGCGAGCTTGAGATTCCATGAATGATGGGTCGCTGCAGCTCTAGCAAGGGACCGTAACATTTCCTTTGCTGTTTTGTTTTCTATGAGTGATTCACAGGAAAGTGCAGAAATGTGAGGTTTTTGTTTTGGGTTTTGGGAAACCAGACAATTGAGACAGGAAGAAGAAGAATGAATGAAATTTTGGGGTACTATGGTATTTTTCCAAAAAAAAATTTCTCTCTTCATTCATGGACCAGAGAAATTTTTTCATAAATGCTTTTGGTCACTGGGCTCGGATTTCTTTTTGCACTCCCATACTTTCCTTTGGCATCTTTATAATATGAAAACTTTCACTTTGACCTTTTGGTTTAAAATGTTTTTCAGACTTTGTAATTTGAAAAAAAAAAATTATGTTGGATGTAGAAGTAAAAAGTGTATTTCAAATTGCACAATAAAAAAGTTTTGTTTTTTGCATAAAAAAATATTTTTGAAAAAGAGCCGGTTAATCTAAGGTAGCATTATAATAAAGAAAGCTAATATTCAATATTTTAGGGCAGTCTGATATAGTTTTCTCATTAAAATTAGAGTTTGATCTCACTAACTAATATTAATTTGAGTATTCAAAAATCAATTAAAATATTAATTTAGTTTAAAAAAAGCAAACTCGAATTCTTATTTAAAAAAAATTAATATAAATGATGAATGAAGTGCATATTTATAATTGTGACAACTTGACATTTCTCTGAATGGTTTTGGTGAAAAATTCTATTATATTTAACTTTACACTTCGGTTAAAAAAAAAAAAAAAAAACTAACCATAAAGTAATGAAATATAAGACCTTGTGGGTGTTGGAAAAAGACAAGTCACAGATCTGAATTACCACAAATAGTGTCTTGTACATTCCAAACATATTTGTTAACTGTTATCACTTCTCTCTCTTCTAACTCCATAAACTTTTACTAGATCCACCTTCACTTGGGTAGTTTCTCCCACTCTGAATTTTGACATTGGTGACCCCATTTTTGTCTCAAACTCACGTCAAGGTATGCTAATGTTGCATCATTTTGTTTACACAATAGTTATGAATATGAGTTAAACAAAATATATGTAATCCTAAAATGTGAAGATCGTTGCAATGCATGTGAAACTCAAATGAGTTTATTCCGGAAAACATAATCAAATCCATTTGAAATTTCAATAGTTGTCATTTGCCAAGCATTTGTAGATTTTTCGTTAAATATAATGTTGTGAATCTTATGATTGATTGTTGAGGATACGTTTTGTGACTTACTGATTAATGTTGTAACTTGTAAGGACCTACAATGGCGGGACTAACATTACTGTTAGATCTATGGAAGAAAAACCAACGCTTTAACACGGAAAGGACCTACCAAGCTTCTTCCTTGTTTTCTGCATCTGCATCTGCTACTGTTGCCTCTTTTGCTGCCGCCACATCTTTTTCCTCCAAGGACTTCTTTGGGTATCATCTTTCACCACTTTAATATCAACATGTTATTTTAATCATTGATGTCATAGATATAAGAAGAAAGTAGGGTTAATTATGTTTATTATAACGCGATTTTTGTTTTTATCTTTATCTCAACCTTTGATTTCGATAGATTCTCATGCCGAAAAAATGCATGAATCATGTTCTTTTCATTTGTTAACTGTTTTTTAGTATGATAAATTACCAAAATTGAGTTATAGTTTAAAGACAAAAACATAATTAACTTTGAAATTTGTTAGGCATATTAAAGCGGGTCAGGTCCATTAGTCCGCCAAGAAAAGGACGGGTCGGGTTAGAATTTCCGATCTGTCAACCCGTTGTGGTTTGGTTTGCCTAGCCTGTCAACCTGTTTTATGTTTAAAAATAAAAAATAATTAAAAAAATCAAATTTTTTTTATATTATATAAACAAAAATTGAAAAGAAATAAAAGAAAATAAAAAAAAATTAAAAGAAGAAAAAAGTGGTGGGTTAGCCCGTTGGTCCGTCAACCCGTCTTGGGGCGGAACATGTTGAATTGTCTAACCCATTTTTTAGTGACGGGTCAGTCGAACTGACCCGTTTTTTACGTGTGAAGGGCGGGACGGACTAAAATGAGTCAAGTTTACCCATTTTACCACCCCTAAAATTTGTTACGATTGAAAAAAGAATTCTTCGTTCTAAGGTTAACAAAGAGTTTATATTAACATTATAGCTACAAAACCTCAGTTTCAGGCCACAAGTTGCTCATTGTGATGCTGGAGCAATGATTTCTGAAGATCACATTCCTAGTATGGGAAAAGGAGGGAAATATTTCTACCATGATTCTCTAAAATATAATACCAACAAGCAGTACAAAATTGAGCTCAAACCTTTGTATTCTGCTTTGGAATGGAAATCATTTTCAATCATTACATTGAGATCATTTCTGATGTTCTATTTGCCTCTTATGGAGCCTCATGCAAAAATGGAACAAGATGATGCTGAGTTTCTACAGAACAAACTTGGCAATGATGGCAAATTGAGTGTTCCATTCAAAAATTCATTGTTGCAAATCATTCGTGAGGTAAACCTAATTAATCTTACGTCTTCTCCTTATTGATTCAAACTTCAAAAAGACCATGTTTGAAAATTAGCTAATAATAAGTTTATTTGTTTTGGATTTTGTCACAGGTCACTGTGGTGACAACCAGACGCATTTTAGAAAGAGTGTCTGTGTATTATGTTTCAAGAAGAATGGCGTGGAAACTACTTAAAGGTGCGTCATTTTTTGCTTCTTCAAAATTTGTTCCTATATGTTCCTTGGAGAAGATGATAATAATGAGAATAAACATATAGTAAAAGGAAAATGATTTTTTGACTACTAAATTTTGACAACTTTTTTTTATAATCTTAGGTGGCATCTTTTAAGTGATTTTTTATTTTTCTATTTTTTTATTCTCAAATATGTCAAAACTACTTAAAAATGATATATCATATTATAAGAAAAATTTGTCAAAATTTAGTAGTTAAAATATTATTGTTCGGGTTAAAAACACATATTTATGATTGTTTGATACTGATTTGTCTTAAAATATTATGCTTGTTGAATTCATATGGTCTCTTGAACAGATGTTCCTCAATCAGCTGCTCGCAAAGCTGGAAGGAAAATGCCTACTTTAGTTTACATCTACTCTGTGAGCAAAAGTACTTTCAGAGGTAAAAACAAAATAAAATAAGGTTAAGGTTAAATATGGTTTTAACTCTTAAATTATTATAAAAATGTGGATTTTGTTTCTAAATTAAATTACTAAATATTTAGTTTTTACAATATACGAAGGTTATGGAAACAACATTTTTTTAATAAATAGTGTTTTCTATGTGATAAATGAAGTTTCACCGTAAATTATATTATAATCTTGATATGAGATTTTACATTAAATTATAATATAATTTGTAAGGTTAAATATATTATTTGTCTTTAATTTTTAATAAAATTTGAAATTAGTCTTTTTTTTTTTTTAATTTTGGTATAATTTAGTTTTTTTTATTTTATAAAAAAAATGTACGAATCTGGTCTTTGTAATCATGAATTTAGTTCTTTTAAACAAATTTTGTTTTAAAACATGTTTTTCATCAAACATTTAAGCGAACATGTGTCAAATAATATAAACAACTTAAATACTATTATGAAATGCGTTTGAAAGTCAAATAAACTTAATAAAATTTGGTTAAAAAAAACTAAATCTATACAATCTCTAAAGTTGGAGGACTAAATTGGACAAAAAATTGAAGAGATATTAATTCTAATTTTTACTTGGACCAAAAATATATTTAACTCTAGCTTTTATATTTATTTGTTGGAAATGATATTTTTCATAACTTTTATAAAATACATGAACTAAATACTTTAAAATGTAGTTTAAAAATGAAATATAATGTAAAACGTATCTAACTTTAATTAAGTTTATATCTTTTATTAGGTTATAGTTGACTTAAGGTACTGTGGTGATGATATTTGTGTACAGGGTATATGCTTGGAGTTTCAGCATCATGGCTTGTCCAAGTAGGCGTTGGAGTGTTTCAGTTCTTTAAGTCGAAGGCAAAGAATGAAAATTTAAGCAATGATGTGAGAATTAGGGTTCTTAGACAGAAGGTTTTCCTAGCTACAGTTAGGTGCAATGCATCTCTTATTTTTGCCTCAATTGGGGGAGGGATTGGTGCTTCCCTCATCCGTCCTTCACTTGGCCAGTGGGTCGGTAAGAATTTCAATTTTTCTTATTCTCACTATTTACTTTTATACAAGCTAGATATCACATTTGTGTATACACATTTATTAAATATGTGTGATATTATATTAATAGGTGATGATATTGTAATGTTATTAAATTAATATATAAAATAAAATTATTTATTAGAAATAAAGTGAAATATATCAAAAAAGATAAAAGAATAACAGTTAGATAAATAGGAAAAGAAAGAAAAAGTAGAGATAGACCAGTTTATAAAAAGCTTCTAAAAATAACAGTTAATTTTCAAAAAATTAATAAATAATTATATTTTAAAGGATAAAATTAAAATTTTGAAATATAGACATAAAAGAAATTTTTTTTTTATATATTGTTATAAATACTAGAAAAATACATTAGAAAATGTGGTAAAAAAATTGTCACTAACTTACGAAAGGTTTATCTTTTTCTTTTTTATTTCTGGCTTTCTAATTTTGATGTTCCTTTTTTTTTCAGGTTGTGCTATCGGTGATTTGGTTGGTCCAGTTATTGTAGCAGTTTGTGCTGACAAAGTTCTTCACGTGAACTTGAACCTTTAGAGTTGTTTATGTTAGTTACAATTTGTTTTTCTATTTCAAATAAGAGTGACTTCTTAAGAAATGCTGTAGTATTCAATCATGATTCTTAATTATATATTCTAAATAAATTATATGTTTTATGTCTTATGTTCCGATAATGATTTACTAATTATGCAGATTTTGAATTAAACTATAAATAATTTATGTCAATAATAAGACATAAATTGCATTGATTTCAGAGAACACACCACAGTAAAATTATCACTTGATGAAAAATAATAACATAACATGTAGTTGCATCATAGTGTTAATATTAATTAAATATACAATAATTTTGTTAGTGTAATGATTGTTGAAAGCTAAACATTTGAAAATATAACCTAACGTGCCCTGAAAGGAACCTTTGGTGTTGACGAAGAGACGTTTGAGCCTTAAAGTGGAAGGTCAACAGTTAAACATGCTCTAATTTTAGACTCAAATTCTCATCAAATGACCCCAATTTATTGTTTAGAGGGACGTTTCTTGTTGTAACTTTTTACATTTAATTATTATAAGGAAGAAGAAAAGTTAAAACATTTTTTTACCAATTAATTATTATATATTTTTGTTAGGTTTTGTTTAGGAAAAACATTGACGAAATTTTGACGAGTCTAATAAAACTTAAATAAAATATTATAGTATTATTTTTAATTTAAGGCAATCTATTTATAGATTTGTCTATGGTATATTGTTTATTTTACTTATTTTTAGTTCATGTATGATTTTCAACTTATTTTACATTTTTCACATATATTAATTGTTTCTCAGAATTTAAGTATTATTTCACATTTCTTTCTACGATTATACACACAAAAATATATACGCTTTTCATATTTATATTTAAGGTTAAATATGTTTTTGATTCCTTAACTTTTAGTAAATTTTGGTACGTTTATTTGATGTTTTGTACGTATTTCAGGATTGTATTTGAGTTATTTATACTGTTTGACACATTTTTGCTTTAATGTTAAGTCAAATACTATTATGAAACGTGCTTGAAATGTCAAATAAACTTAACAAAATTTGATTAAAAGGACTAAATCCACGCATTTCAACAGATGAAGGACTAAATTGGTCCAAAGTTTCGAAATAGACTAATTCCAAAATTCACTGAAAGTTAAGGGACCAAAAACATATTTAACCCTTATATTTATCCTTCTTCTTGCAAATCTTATATTTTTAAACTTTGAAAATAATTTTTTTTCACAATGCGGTTCCACGAGTTGTATATGAACATATTTTTCAACAAAATTTGAAATCATGATTCATTATACTATATTTGGGACTGATATATTTTCTTACGACATTTTCATCATTTTTCACTTAGTAAATGCTGTTAATACATAGCATTATTTAATTATATTTTCCATAAGATTAATTGATAGCGCGATTAATTTATATATATATATATATATATATTCAATTTCTTATTAAATTGTGAGTATTCCATTTTTGTGACGTGGCCCAATAAAAACAAACTTGAATGCAAAACCAAATACCCCATTATTCCTAACACGCTGGTGTTTCACACGTCATCGCCATTTTACGTGGCTATACATCAATATTCACCGACCTGCTATGTTACGTTTGAAGATAACATAATAAATGTTATTGAAAAAAATCTTCGATATTTCTTTTCATTATTTAATGAATTTATATTATTATCTCAACTTTTTAACAAAGTATTTCTTTAAGTTATAGTTATAAGAGTAAAATGAAAATGCGGGTTGGTGTTTTGGGATATTGTATTTTATCTTACTTAAAGACATATTGTAGGTTTATAAGAAGGTTTACACAATTTTTAAAAACAATTAAAAATAGTAAATCGTTGATACTTTCTGAATTTTAAATTTAAGTATATTATACAAAACAAAAACTAATGAAACTTTTTACTATTTATAAGAAATACGAAATAAATATATTCTAAAGGTATACTTATAAATATATGACACTTATAAAACAATATATGAAAATATTGAGTCATATAACAGACGAGCATTTTTAATTATAATATATGAAAATTGTTTATGTATAATTCAAAAAATGAAAACAATATAAAGAACTTTAGTAGTGGAATATTGCGCACATAAAAGTAGAACTGAAAAAAAAATTTGATGACTCTATACCTAACACTTCAAAATTGTTTTATGTCATCTCCACCACTATATAAGAGAATCCCTCTCTCACATTCATCTTCATCCATTAATCCATTATTAATCTAGCATTCAATTAGAGTAAGGTTACAGTGAGTTTAATCGATAATTTCGAACTAATTAGTATTTTGGAGCTGGCAAAGTCACAATCAGAAGAATGCAAAGAAGAATATGTGGAGCGCAACACGAGAGTGGTGAGGGAGTTATACGAGGCCCTAACCTCAAAACAAACCAAGACACTGGATGGGCTTGTGGCCCAAGACCTGGAGTGGTGGTTCCATGGCCCAGCATCCCATCGACAGCACTTGGTTCCCTGGCTCACGGGCTCACCACCCTCCTCAAAGGCACCGGTTCCTGAATATGTTGTTGGGTTTGGGCCTGTGGTAATCGCAGAAGGGTTCGATGAGGCCCACTTGGTGTGGTGGGTCCACGCGTGGACTGTCACTGTGGATGGGGTCATAACCCAGGTGAAAGAATACGTCAACACTTCCGTCACCGTGACTCGCTTAACACAAGTACTTCCAAATGCCTCCACGTGTCAATGCATTTGGCAAAGTAAGCTCTGTGATGAATCTGTGCCTGGGCTTATTCTAGCAATCTAGCGCACACAAATCTTAAAATCACTTTTTAAAAGCCTTTAATATTGTAGTCTTATTATGCTTTGCTTTGGTTTGGAGTTGTTCAAATAAACGTGATTTAAACGGAAATACCTACCTACTATATATAGTTATTAAAACAACGTGATTTAAACTGAAACCACGAGATCCGGTAACGACCCATGAACCCGAACCCGGACCCGGTCGGAGCTCCGCCACAACCGAGCCTCATCACCATCCTCGGAAACTCGAAGCACCACCGTGATGAAGGTGTTGAAGTACTCGCGCAGCTGAGCAATGGTCCCGTGGCTGAGTGTCCACACGTGCACCCAGTACTCCCCCGCCCCCTCCCACCCTTCCACCATCACGCGGTCTCCGACGGCCCTGATCCTCCGAGGCCGAAACCTGAAGGTTTTCGCCGTTGACTCGCCGGTCAACATTCTCATCATGTGCTCGCAATGAGGAGGTCCGTGGTACCACCATTCCAACTCTGTCCTCACCACCTTCACAAGCTCCTCCGTGTGGCCATCGCGCAGCGCCTTGTACACCGTTTTCACAGTCTCTCGGTTGCGCTTTTCGTGTTCCGCCGCCAAGCCGGAGAGCTTCTCCGGCTCGGCCTTTCCGGGGATGATCTTGGCGGTGGAAGAACGGTTGTAGCCCATGGGTTTCTTAGGTAACGGTTGATGTTAGAATATATCATATAAACAACAAATCTAGTTCTTTCAAACTTAAACAACCTTTTCCCCGACAGAACATTATGTGATTTAAAAACACTGTTCGGCATGTTTTTATTTGTTAGTAACGTTGGTGTAAGTGCGGTGTTTTTTTCTTATACTAGTTGAATCATATAACTCATGGTCGTGTTATAAGATATATTTACTTTTTGTTGAAGCCAATAATTATGATATTGATTTTGGTGTATTGCTTTTGAGTGTATATAACTCTATATAAGAACCCAGAAATTATATTAAATTAATGTCAAAGGGTGGAATGTTGCGATTAATTAATTTGATGAAGAAAGATGAGGAGATGTAGATAAGGGTGAAAAGGCAAGTTCCATATAAAAATACACACACACATATATATATATATATATATATATATATATATATATATATATATATATATATATATAATATCAAGTTCATTATATGAATCCTCGGATTGGAGCATATATAATGGGAAAAAGGTGAGTTGGTGACCTTTCAAAGATTGAGGTGGCTTCGTTTGAAGATTGTATCGATTATAGAATATGAAATTTGGCTATTCTAGAACAAATTTTAAAGGATAAGATGAGGAGTTATATCTCTAAATTTAAATATTAATAAAAATAAACTTTAAATAAATAAAGTAGTACGTTTTGATCGTTCATTTATTGAGCAACTAAGTTGTAGATTTCCATTTGAATAGATTCGAGTTGTTAGAATATTGCAAATGGAAGCATATAGTGAAAGGAGTTGAAGAAAAATATGCTGAAGCCCGTCGCATTATGCTAAAGTTTTCTTAACTTTATTAGTAAAATATTTATATTCATTCTTATTTAAATTACCTCAACGTATGGAGAAAATCAACTCAGTTTTTGCAATATCATTTTCTTTAAGGTAAATCGATAATTTTGATAATCATATTATTATTGCAAGTAAATTAACAATTTTGTATTTTTTTTTTGTCAAAACGTTTTTTTTTATAATCATTTTAGAAGAGGTAAAGAAATAAATTTCCATAACAAAGAAAAAATATATAAAAAATAAAACACAAGGGAAATATTGTTATAAATTAAAATTAGTGATGTCCGAATTTTTTATTCTAAATTTGCTTATAAATTAATTTTCTGTAATTATTTTTTTTTTTTTGACTTTTAGGAGTATCTCTAGAGAATTTTGTGGAAATATTTTCAATATATATTTTATTGGCTGTACTTTCAAATCAAAGCTTCTTGCTGATAAATGTTTGATGAATAAGTCATTTCGTAACCAAAATATATGATCCGCGTTGGTTTCTTTTTCCAAACTTGACGCGCGTCCACCAGAAGCCAAGAAATACCGTTTTCTGCATAAGACGCTAATTTTAGTCGTGATTTTTATCGTTTACGGTAAATATAAAGCTATTTTCCAAACGCTCGTTAAATATCACCTGCAATATTCTTCATTGTATTCGCGTTTAGTTTTTTAATTTCTTATTATTTCAGTAGCATTGCTTAAAAATTTGTGGTTGCTTATTTTAAGTTTTAGACATGTATAATTTTGTTGATTTTCCTAATACGTGTAAAAAAAACTGTAATTCATTATTAATTTCATAAAACAATATTTAAAGTGAAACAAAAGCATTTAGTCACATTTGTTAATTGTTTCTGGCGAGAATGTTCTGTGATTAGTGTCTCTGAATATTAACATTTGACTGATTCTTCGTCCAGAAACTCGATGGCGGTCAAGAAGACTCACCTAACTCTCTAATTACGAAATTTGTATCAACTACTATAAGAGAAAAGGTCAAAGAATTTATGTGTGCCTGGACAAAAAATATTAATTTAAAATATTAAATATATCCAATTATCACTAAATGAATTAGTATTTTGGATAAAAAAAATAATATTTTTATGTAATAAATGTTTGTATTCTTGTTATATGTTTATAGATACACAATAAAAAAATAGTGTTTTATAAATGCAATATATATTAATGCTATAGGTGCTTTTGACATTCTTCACATGTTATTATACTTATGTGCCATATGTATCACTAGAAATTATTCTGATTATTTTTTTATAACTTATAAAATTGTAAGGGATAAAAATTAAAATAGTTTAGTTTTATAGGGATTGAAATATCGTAAACTACTTTTTATTCTGAAAGTATATTATTAACTATTTTTTTAATTGGTCGATATCATTAGTATGGATAAACTAATAGTTATAGTTGTTGTTGAGTTAGGTGCAGCAAACTTTCGAATAGAAAAAAGAAAAATGGAAAAGGATGCATAATTAAATTAAATCTATTAACCATTGAAGAATTATACAATGACTCTTCTTTATTTTGTAAAGAGATTTTGATGTGCATGCTTAAAATTTTAGAACTTGAAAGAGATGAGTGGCCAGTGAAAGGTGCCATTGTTTTGTTTTTGTTTCAATACATAAGAACAAGTAGGTTTTGTTGTTTTCTTTTACGATTCATATTTGTAAGGTAATTAGTTGGTTTTTGTTGCTAACCTCTGAAAGCAGACACAAGTTGGAGAAATATTCTCTCAATCTAAATGGTTTCTTCTAGAACTTATAAGTGGCATAATGGGCAAACAAATGCCGTGATTCTAGGGGAAATGCAATAATAAAATAATCAATGTTATTCAACTTTTATGATGTATAATATAGATTTTGTACTAATAAAATATTATTTATTTATGTTATCACGATCTATTACTTTGGATTATTTATTTGTTTTTGAATAACAAATAATGAAGCATGTTGTAAACTAATTTATAATATCTCTTATGAATTTATTTTAAAAATATCTTTAATTTAAGATATGTATAGCTAAACTTTCCTAAAACAATAAAATAAGAAAACAAATGAAAAAAAAAGCTTAAATACCTTTTTGTTCTCATTTTTGTAGTGTTTGTTGCGGATGATCTTTATTTTGACATAATGTTTAAAATGATGCTCATTTGCGCAATTCGTGTTTTATTTTGTCCTTTTTTTATAACGTCTTTTAAATCATTAACGGAGCATTGTACAGGTGACACGGTTTGTATTATGGTGTGTTACGTGTATTGTACAGGTGTGGTACTTAGATATTTGGGGATAGATAAATGAGTTAGGGTTTTGGTAAGGAATGTTTGGGCAGTTGGTGAGTTTTGGCAATCTTGTTCCTCCATTTCCAATTGGTGTTGCTGCAATCTTCTTCCTGCAATCCCATTATATAGGTATGTTATGGTTTCAATCTTCTTCCTTTACCTCTGGTTGTAATCGTTGGAGGCAACCGTATCACTTCGTGCACTGTTGGTGGTTCAACGAGAAATGGATTAACCCCGATTTGTAGCTGCGGAGATATGGCAGCTTTGAGGATGGTAAAAACTCCAAAGAATATTGGTAGAAAATTTTGGGTACAATCTGCTTTTATTGTTGTGTTAATAATAAATTGGTTTTAGTTTTTGGTTTATTGATTTACAAAGTGGTGGTTCCAATAATGTGGGCTACAACTTCTTCAAATGGTGGTGTTGATGAAAAGGATGTCATCATCATGACACAAATGAGGCAGATTAATGATTTAGAGAAGTCATTGAAGATTGTTGAGAAGAGGCTGCAATTAGTAATAGGGTTCACTTGTGTTGTTATTGTATTATTCGTACTGTTATTTTGTGTAATCTTTTAAAGTCCAATATGTTGTGTACTATTGTTAGATGAAGAAATGAATTAGTTTGATTATGTTGATATTAGTCCCAACATGTTCAAAATGACATCTTAATTTGAGCATTGAAGTAAGTGGTATTGATCTAAGCTTGAGAAAAATTAAATTGATATAAGTCGGGAAGAAGTTAAATTCATAACATTAATTCATCCTCATCAAAATGCACTACATCCATGTTTGGCAAAAGTGAGATTGAACGAACGAAGTTTAAGGAAAGTCAAAATGCAGTACATCAATAATGAATTCTACATCAGAAATTCAAAGAAATAACTAGGACGTTTGTAACTGCTATCATGGCCTCTTCATAATCTGTAATTTCATCCTAAACTGTTGAGATGGTTCTTATGGTGTTGGTAGTGGTGTTGCTTGACTCTTTACTTCATTCCTTAGTGGTTGAGTTGTTTGAGTTTCAACAGTTGTGCATTCTCAGCAGTTGGTGCATTCTCAGCAGTTGGGCATCTGATGCAGTCTCAGCAGGTGTTGCAGTCTGCTCATCCACAGGCTTATGTGGACAATTGTTCCTGTTATGTCCAATTTGACGGCATATGCTCTGATTTCCTCGAGCATGGTGATTATGGGTTTGTCTTTTGCATCCACTATGACACTATTAAAAGCTTCACTCATATTGTTGACAATTGTGTCACATATGGCTCGACCACTAAATCTAGACTTGGACCAGAACCTGCATGAATAATAGCGTTAGTATTGATATCAGGTATTTGTACAGAAATCATGTATTTGTACAGAAATCAGATATTTGTACAATAGAGATACCTTGGAGGTATAAGAATAAGGTATCTGTAAGCATCAATATTTAACTCTTTAATGGTTAACATCATTTTTCCCAAACTGCTGGGTGTGTGCTCCTAGCAGCCTTTCACATGAGTATCTTTAATTTTTTGCCAAAGAATCTTTTTCTGAAATTTGCATACAGATGCCTTATGCAAAACCTGTGCTCAGCAGTGAGTAATAAGTCCTGAATGGCGGGCACTAATCCCTGTGCAATGATAAGATTATTAGTACTTACAACATTAAACAAAAATTAATAAATTGAACATATATTAAACATACCTTTTGTTGGTGAGTCATAAAGGTCATTGTCCCACACACGTCAGTACCTTCAAGATCACCAATAAGCAATTTCAATAACCATGTCCAAGTTTCTTTGTTTTCAACTTCCACAACAGCATACGCTAAGAGTAGTAATTGATCATTAGCATCTCTACCCACAACACAACAATTCACCTCCGTATTTTCCTTTTAAAAAACAACCATCCAAACCTATGATTGTTTTAAACAGGAGTAAAACCTCTAAAAAAATTGCCTTATGTATTTGGTATTAGTTTACTATTATTATAAATTTTTATAACATTTTTGTTACTATTTTATACCTTTAATATTATTATTAAATTCAATCTAAAAAATAACTACTAATTGTGATTATGATTGTTGAAACATGCAACGAGAATGTGCCATGTTACACAACGGACAAAATATACTGTGAACACGGGTCAATTAAATTTCATGTCCAAAAATTCGCACAAATACAGTGCATGTTCATTACGAAGAGACGCAACGTTTGTACAAATACTACTATCTCTTTTCTCCCGCCGCCAACTGGTCAAACCCACAACCTTTGACCCACATAAAAACTTTATACTATTTTTTTTCTTCATATAGTATTAATAAAAATTGAAATTAAAATATCATACACTTTCCTGGGATACCTTCCCAGAAATCTCTTCTCAGTTCTCATCTTATGCCATCCAACACGTAACTCTTTTCTTCCTCTCTTCCAATTCCTTTCATGTTATTAACTCAAAACCCTCATTTTTTTCATCTCTCTTCTCTCTCACATCCTCTTTCTTCTTCCTTCTCTGCCGCCCACTTATCTCAGGTTTATATTCATGACCACTTCTTTCTCTGACCTTCTCTCTTCTCCCACCGACCACAACCTAAGAGGCTCCGAAAGACCTCAAGAGTTGTCGGATCAAACAGCTTCTGGTGTGCCAAAATTCAAATCCACACCTCCTCCATCTCTCCCTATCTCTCACCCTCAAACTCATCCTCTTCCTCCCATTTCTCCTTCTTACTTTAACATCCCTCATGGGCTAAGCCTCGCTGAGCTTCTTGACTCCCCAGTTCTCCTTCACTCTTCTAACGTAAGTCAACTTTTTTTCTCCTTTCTGAGTATCTCCTTCATCAAAGGATACCACAAATTAATGGAAAATAATATATTCTTCTCTGAGAGTTCAGTTGACTACTTTTAAAAAAAGTAAAATATCATATGGACTTGCAGGTTTGAAGTTATGAGAATTAGTTTTTCAATAAAGGTGAAAATTTGTATCAGATGTGGAATCATGCTTTAAATCTTCATTTTCTTTTTTTCATGGTGTACCTTTTTTTATAATCTCGTGTGGCTTAAGTTTGTTGTCGGGTTAATGGGGTATGTGTCTTTTGGTTGTTTGTGAATTCAGGTTTTGCCATCTCCAACCACTGGATCATATGCTGGTCAAGGCTTCAATTGGAAGAGCAGTTATGGGGAAAGCCAGCACCATGTCAAAGAAGAAGACAAAAGCTTCTCAAGTTTCTCTTTCCAAACACAGACACAGATTCCTCTTACATCTTCAACTGGATTTCAATCTTCAAACGTCTGTGACCAATATTTCAATGCACAAACTTCTTTATATGGAAAAATTCTATGCTTTATATAACAACTTGGGTTAATTCTTTGAAGCGTTTTTTGTTTATCAACAGGGGTGGAGTTTCCCGGAAACTGCTAAACAAGATGGATTCTCTTCGAGAATGAACATGAGTATGGTGAAAACTGAAGCCTCTTCAGCGATGCAGGGATTCAACTCAGAAAATAATAACCACCACAGTGCTGGTCTTCTTCAATCAGATTATAACAGTTACCAGCCACAGGTTCAGACCTTAAGCAGAAGATCAGATGATGGGTACAATTGGAGGAAATATGGGCAAAAGCAAGTGAAAGGAAGTGAAAATCCAAGAAGCTATTACAAGTGCACATACCCCAGTTGTCCAACAAAGAAAAAGGTTGAGAGATCCTTAGATGGACAAATTACTGAGATTGTTTACAAAGGTAGTCATAATCATCCCAAGCCTCAGGCTAACAAGAGGAACTCATCATCACTTGCAATAAACAGTGTCAACAATGAAATAACTCATCACATGGATTCGGTTGCAACTCCTGAAAACTCGTCAATATCAATGGAAGATGACGACTTTGGTCAGAGCAAATCAGGAGGAGATGAGTTTGATAACGATGAACCTGATGCCAAAAGATGGTGAGTTTTTTTATTTTCTTTTTCATGTGATTCTCCTCATTAACGTGTTAATAAACTTTAATTATTTTTTTTATCAATATTACTACAGGAGAATAGAAGGTGAAAATGAGGGTATATCAGCTGCTGGAAGTAGAACAGTGAGAGAACCCAGAGTTGTGGTTCAGACAACCAGTGACATCGATATTCTAGATGATGGATACAGATGGAGGAAATATGGGCAGAAAGTAGTCAAGGGAAACCCAAATCCAAGGTAAAAAGCTCTTTTTCATCTCTTTCTTTATATATATATATATGATAAAAATAATAGTCCAACTTTACGAAACTTGTTCTACTTTAAACTTTATCAAGAACAGTGTACAGAGAATCGCATCATAGAGTTTTCAACTAATGCTACTTGAAATACAGTAATATTTTCTGTAAACAACAAAAGTTTATCTGGTGAGAAGAAGAAAAAAAAACCAAGAAAACAATAGAAGTATTTATACTGCTAGAGTTTACAATCCTTGACTATTCAAATGATGCATACACACATCACAAATCTACCAAAAGTATCTATCTACATATTGATTAGGTACGTTGGCACTAGCGATTCTTTGTTGGAATATTCTAAAGTATGCGCACACTAGTTTCCTTTGCTTTTGCGTTATCTTTGGTCAAATTTGGCAACCATCGTTTCTCTCACGTGTGCATGGGAATCAAATCATCACATGATGCCTAAACAACAGAAACTGTTTGCACATGATGCAGGAGTTACTACAAGTGCACATTCCCAGGATGTCCAGTGAGGAAGCACGTAGAGAGAGCCTCACATGACCTAAGAGCAGTGATCACAACCTATGAGGGAAAGCACAACCATGATGTTCCGGCAGCACGTGGCAGTGGCAGCAGCTCCATCAGCAGAGCAGTGCCTATAAACACCACCACCACAAACAGCACCACTAGTGCAGCAACTTCCATATACATTAACAATTCTCACCCCAATATGTCAGGAAGTTTTGGATTCTCAGGGTTTGGGAATCCATTAATGGGGTCTTACATGAACCAACAATCAGACAATGTGTTCACTTCTAGAGCCAAGGAGGAGCCAGGAGATGACTCGTTTCTTGACTCTTTGCTATGTTAAAGGATTTTTTACAAGGGGTTGGCTTAGGATCTTACTTGACCAATAATCAAGATCTTCATTCCATTTATTTAAAACTTTCACATGCAGTTGTGTAAGTATTTTTATTTCTCCTCTCTTAAGTTAGAGTTAGAGTTTCACAAATTTTAACTCTAACTTAAAAGACAGCACCAAAAATACTTAGGAAATTGCATGTAAGTTTTATCTATTTTTTTATTTTGTTTATTGTATATTTCCATACCCACACAGGATTGGTATATATATATATATATATATACTGAACATTTTTTTTTACTGTGTTATATATATGTTTCATTTCATACTGTTGAATGTTTATAAAAATATTATCTTGATGATGACAGTTTAGCAGATGGGAGAAGCATTTGTGATTGATTAGGGCAATATATAGTTAGTCAAAGATAGGGAACTGAGAATTGATTACTTGGTGTGTAAGGTAGCTAGTGAACATCAACTTAATAGTTTTTTTTTTTTCCCTTTAAACAAATAGCTGTCATAGTATCCAAGTGGGGTGATGAGGATTGGGGTGAGAGCAAAGTGTTGGGAGAGAACAGTGTTCAAGGCTGAGCTTTTTAATGTGTCGTGCAAGTTATCAATTCTTAAATAATATAAATAAATGAGATACAAAATATAATATATATATATATATATATATATATATATATATATATATTACTTCTTTCTTTCTATGATATAAGACACTTTAAGTAAAATCATAAATTTAATTCATCCTATGTTATTAATATGTTAATAATTGACGTTTCATTTTTTATTTTTACTAATAATTATTAATTGCGCACCATCATTACCAACACTCTTTTATTGTAATTTGAACAGATTAATGACATTGAGAATGGAGAGTCAAATAAATGAAAATTAATAATTGTTAATTATTAGTTCTTATATATTCTCTTATTATTTAATAGCAGCACAGAATTCATGTTTTGAGCAGGGAGACATACAAAATTGAAAAAAGTTATTAAAATTGTAAAATTAATACCTCATTAAGGATTTTTTTTTTTTCAAATTTCTTCATTAATAAAGATAAAAGCGATTAGCATGTTTGAGTATTTTAATTAAGTTTAGGGTAAGTTCAACGGTTGACTAATATTTTTATATGGGCGTAGATGGTTCTACGGAATTCTAAGTAATGATTTCTAACGTTATCCATGAAGTGATGGATAATGAATGGGTTTAAGCATGTTTAGTTGACTGTTAATTAGGGTTAAGCATGTTTATTTTCTTAAATTTGAAAGCAAGATCTTTAAATAGTCACATAACCACATGATGAGTTATTCATTAAAAAAAAATATGATAGCTCTTATAGAGATAATTAACTGAGGATCTAAAGTATTTTCTTACTTTTAGTAGGATGAGTATATTCTTATCTAGATAAATGGGATAATGTTTTGAAACCTGCGGGTCAATCCGGCTCACCACAGGTTTTGATCGGATTTGGTTGAAATTTGTTTACAAATTGTAATACGAGTTTATTTTTGACCCAACTCACGTAGAACCCGGCTCACCACATGTGAGCCGGATTAGCTCATCAACTCGCAAATAAAGGATCACACAAGTGTTTTTTATTAAGTTGGATTTTGCATTTGGGTCATGTTAAGTTGTTTTTTTAGTCAACAAATAAGTAATTTGTATTTTTATGATTGTGGTTTGTATTTGGATTGTATTAGAGTTTATTTATATTTTAATTAAAATTATAATTTAGTTTTGACTGAAAAAAAATTAAAAAATTGTATTTTTTTAAATTAAATGAACCCGTGAGTCAACCCGTTTAACCCACCAACCCGTGGTGGGCTGGGTCGGGTTTAAATTTTTTGACTCGCTAATAAGTGAGTCGGATAGAGTTGACTCACTAAATAATCAACTCGTGATAGGTCAAATCGGGTTGGACCGGATTATCCATTTTGACCAGTATAGATACATATATACTTTTTTGTGCGTTACCTATTGATTGTTTTGAGAGTTTAGCTTTTTTATATTCTTAATACATAATATATGTAAAAATATCTTAAATATAGCCTGTAAAATAACTATTATAAATATTTCTTTTATTGTGTATATGATTCAGCATCAAGGATTCTATTGCAAGTGTTCACGTCTCTAACAATGTAAAAATGTTACATATTTTTAGTATATTATACTAAATTTTTCCCTTAAAAGTATGAAATTGTCTATGCTGAAAACTACAAAAACTTTTCTGCTTTTATATTTAAGTTTTTTATTTCACTATGTAGCCATATTTTTCTTAAACAAAAACATCTATGCTGTCTAAGGCCCATGAGGAAACTGTCTAAGGTCCAAGTCATATCAAGCTCTTGATTTTATTTTATTTTATTTATATTTTTATTCAAATTAATATGTAGTAAGTTCATAATATTATTTGTAGTTAATTTGAAAAAGGAGATCATGCAACTTTAAAATATTATACAAATACTGGTGTGGATTATTGAAGAATGTTTATTGTTGATCATTTTGAAAGTTATGAGAAAATTGTTCTACTTTTATTTTAAAATCTAAAGAGTTTGACATTAAAATAAATATGGAGCTTAAAATTAAGTGACACTTAGGCAGAACAACCACGACCTTCAAGTGCAACGGTTATTTAGACGTTTCCAGAAACCCGCGCGCGCCAAATGAAACTTAGGCGTTTCCCGTTTTACCCTTCAAACCAGGCTCAATTTTCAAACCCTACCCCTTTCTCTCATAGTACTCTCTTCTTCTCCTTCTTCTTCCCTGAGGTTACACCAAATCCGTCCATGGAGCCACCCGCAGCGAAACACGGCTCCTTGCGGAACATTCTGGTTCGTCTATTCTCCTTCGCCGTTCTCATCCTTGCCACGCGATTCGCCATCATCGTCACCGTACGCGGCGGGTCCTGCGAATCCGCCGATTTCTGCTTCTTCTCCGAAAACCTCACTCTGTCCTCACCCTCCCGCTCCTCTGACGCCGGAGATCCATTTACCGGCAAGAACTGGCGCCGTTCCGTCGAGTACTACGCGGCCATTTTCCAGGACCTCATTGCAGACGGCTTCCTCTCCCCGAACTCCCGCACCCTATGCATCGACACGCCCGCGGGCGAGGACGTCCTCGCTCTTAAAGAGGTCGGCATCGTCGACTCCGTAGGAATCTTTAAGAAACCGTCGCCGCCGCTGATCCTCCACGGTGACGGCCGCTGGCATCCGTTCTCAGGTGACTCATTCGACTTCGAGTTCTCCGGCAACGGCGGCTTGGAACGTTCCCCGCGCCCGGCGGAGTTCGCCGCGGAGATCTGCCGCACGCTCCGTCCCGGCGGCTTCGCGGCGGTGCACGCGGCAGTGAGAGACGCTTACAGCTTCGATTCTTTGCTTGAATTGTTTAAATGCTGTGAATTGATCAGAACTCGAGAAATCAACGGTGTTGATTCATCTCTAGTTCTTGAAATCTTGTTGAAGAAGAAAAAGGAAAACCTTAATTTCGAAATGGAAGGTGTAGATAGTGGCGATTTCGTTCATAAGTGCTCTGTTCCTGGGTATAAACGTGAAATGGTTAAAAATGCTGAGGCATTGATTGAGGAAGAGCCATTGAAACCTTGGACTTTATTAAAGAAAAATGTGAAGAACGTAAAGTACTTAACTTCTTTTGTTGACATAACCTTTAAGAATAGGTATGTTTATGTTGATGTAGGAGCTAGGAGTTATGGTTCTAGCATAGGAAGTTGGTTTAGGAAACAGTATCCAAAGCAGAATAGAACCTTTGAGATTTATGCAATTGAGGCTGATAAATCATTTCATGAAGAGTATAGGGAAAAGAGAGGAGTAACATTGTTGCCCTTTGCAGCTTGGGTGAGGAATGAGACATTGTTCTTTGAGATCACCAGAGACCCTAGCAAGCAAGTGACGGTGAGAGGGAGAGCCATGGGGAGGATCAACCCTGTGCAGACCTCTTCTAGCCATATGGGTGACATGGATAAAATTCAGGGTTTTGATTTTGCAGAGTGGCTCAGGAATGCTGTTACAAAAAGAGATTTTGTAGTGGTGAAGATGGATGTGGAAGGGACTGAGTTTCATCTCATCCCAAGGTTGATTCAGAATGGGGCTATCTGCTTGATTGATGAGCTCTTCCTTGAGTGCCATTACAATAGGTGGCAGAGATGCTGCCCTGGTCAGAGAAGTACAAAATATCACAAGACTTATTCTCAATGCCTGAATCTGTTTACTTCACTTAGAAGTTATGGAATTCTAGTACATCAATGGTGGTGATAACTGATATAATATAACCCACAAGAAACATACTCTTTTTTGTGCTTTTTTAACATTTTGTGTATAGAGATATAGATATTCTTTTTATTGTTTTCCACAGTGTAGATATGAAGTTACACAGTTAAATTGGTTCTTTCTCTCCATTTTCATGCCTGCTGATGAAGAGTTGAGTTAATGAAAGATTTTGCACATTCTTCTGTCATTAAGAAGCTTCTTGTGAGGTAATGTTTTTGCTCAGTTGCAGCTTGAGTGACACTGACAGGTTAATGATATCAATGTTACGAGTATACAAGTTTTTGAAGTTTGTTTGAAAAGAAAGATAACTGCAGGAGCCGGATTATTGTATTTAAATAATAGTGTTTTGACAATGTTTCATCATCATGCATGTAGGCAGCTACTAGTAATGGAAGCATAATTCTTGTCTGCATAAATCTCCTAAATTAAACCTCGTTATGGTCGTTTGCAAGTGGGTCTGCATTAGGAAACCTACCTTGCACTCGGACATTATTGAGCAGGAAATGAAATGTTCATAAAAGATTTTTTTAGTGTCATGTCCATCCTCCATTTGAATATGATTCTTAGTATAAGATACAGGGCATGCTTATCAACCTTTTCACTTTGAGATTAAAATAAGAAAAGAAATATTCATAAATTAGAACCAACTAATGCACAAGTTAATCAACAGAACAATGTTAAGTATGCACATTTTAGAGAAGTAGACTTTCTTTTCTGGCAACATTAACTCATGTTGCTATGTATTGTATTTGTTGTACATTTTTGAAGTTACAGCTTCCAATTTAAATTCAGGGTCAGTATCATCATCCACTGTTAATGAGACTCCATCCATATACATCTGAATGTATAATTGCAGAATGTTAACAAATCAGTAAGAATATTACTGATTTCACTGATGCTTTATTTGGTAGGGTAGAACTCCCTCTACTTCTACTATTTTTTAGGTAAAATATGAGGTTAACATTCTAATTCTATAAAATTCTAATTCAATATAGAAATTCTTAAGTGTTCATCTGAAGTGGTGAATAGAAGTTAAGCTGGAAACATTTAATGTATATGTAGAATAAGATAGAACAAAATTATGATTTTTTATCTCAAGTGGCTCTAGTTCAATTTCAAAATCCAAATATATTAAATTTTTTGTTTTCGCTGTAAGATTGAAACTGCTATTTCTAATGGAGATGAAAATATCAAAATTTATTTTAAAATAGATTGGTATAATCAAGTATTCAACACAAGTCTCTTACACTTTTGGTTGAAAAAGAACAGTTAATTTTAGCTTTCAAAGGGTCATCATCCAAATTAAGAAATTGATGATTCAGTGAAACTTATATTGGTATTTTTCAGCACAAGTTCGGATTTCTAATATAAATTTACTTTATGTTATCTATAACTATATACAAAGGGGATTTCCTCTTTTGTGTTCACATTTCATAATTTTAACTTTACCCTTTACAATTTAATTATTTATTAAATTTTTAAAAATTAACGATTAATTTTACAAGTTTTTATAAAACTATTTACTTGTCTTCTTCTTCTTTTTTCTCCTACTACTCATCAATAGTTATTTTTTTTTCATATTTTCTCCATACATATCACTTTAATTTTTTAAATATACTTTAATTTTGTTCATTATAACATTACAATATCATCAATTATAAATATAATTAAAAAAATGCGTACACACAGGCTTGATAGCGCCTGTGTTTACCCTAGTTTATCTAATGTGCCAAAAATGGCTTTACTTTATCAATAAGATAATTTAACTTTTTATTGATAATTGAAAACCAAGCTTTATATAATTCCTTTCTTCCAAGTGCTTTTAATTTTGTCACATTAGAGTAGACATAAAAAAATGACCTAATAAAATTTACACTCCTTTTATTTTTTATCAAGTTCAGAAAATTAATTATGCTTCAAAATAAAATGAATAAACTAAAATGATATTCCTTGTACTTTTTCAAGCTATTACATTAATATCCTTAATGTAATATTTTTAAAATGTATGGGTATATATAAAAAAGATGATAATGTAATGTTTTTATAACAAAATGAATGTTTGTATAAAATTTCAAAATAGGAAATCTATAAAAAAAATACAAAATAGTATTCTAAGATACAAAAATACGAAAGAGGTACAAATAAAAATAATTATATAAAGTATAACAATAGTATTACAATAAATGTTTTCAAAATACTTTTTGAATCAAGGTTTATTATCCAATGATATTATGCCATTTACTTGTTTGGATGCATTGTTTTTAAAATTACATTCTAAGATTAACAGTTTATCTCTCGTTATCTTATTCTCACTATTTGAATGAGTCATTTTGAAATTTTTTCTTCGATTAACAAAATATTCTTTCTGTAAAGAATATATATTGTCATTGGTCTTAAATATATGGTTTGGTATCGGTTACTAATCTATAACAATATATAAATGAAATATATAAATGGATTTCTTTTTTTATGTCCACATTTCAAAATATCAATTTTATCTTTTAAATATAATAATTTATTAAATTTTTAAAAATTGACCGTTATTTTTATAAGTTTTTTATAAAATCGGATGTCTTTACTTCTTCTCTTCTTCTTTATTTATAAATGGTTATTCTTTTATCTGTTATGATATATTTCACTTTATTTTTAATAAATATAATTTTAATTTATATATTAACTTAATAATATTACAATATTATCACCTATTAATATAATATCATGCATATTTAAAAAATGCATACACACAGACGCGATAGCGCTTGTGTGTACGCTAGTAACTTCAATAACGATTCATCAAGTTACAAATATTCAACTTTTGTTTGCTATATATTACCTAAATATAATTTATGAAAATTTAAACATATAAACAAATATATTAGTAATTGCATTAAACGGCAAAATATTTGGTAAAAATATCTAAAAAAATACACTCACTTATAACTCATTTTAATAGTATAATAACATATATTAAAATTTTAAATTAAAAATGAAAAGAAATATAATTAAAACACTATTATTATTTTTACAGGGGTGTTTTTTGTTTGTGAAAATATTATGACCTTTATTTTTGGTGAAGAAAAAACAAGTTATAAAAGGGAAGCATTAATTAGGTTTTACTTCGATTGTCTCTGTTTATCTCATCCATTCATGATCACAATTCTCTCCCAATGGGTTGTCTCATAACATTCCTATGCTTTTCACTGTTTCCTCCCTTCAAAGTCTCTTAACCACTCTCATGAAGCTCCATCCATGGAGGTAGGTCACGAAAACCTCATTCACAGTACCTTACATGTTGCAACCAAATCGCCTGGACAGCCTTTCATATGCCATAGCGCAGTTAATCAAATCAACTCCAAGGGAATCTGGTTTGGAGATGACCCACTTGCGTATTCTCTCCCCATTTTCTTGTGCCAACTTTTTCTCATGTTCATCTTCACCCATGTCTTTTACATTATTCTCAAGCCTGTTGGTCAACCGACTTTTGTTTCTCAAATTCTTGTAAGCTTTAATTCCTGATGCTCCTATCTCATTTCATGTTGCATTTTCTGACGGATTATTCCTTCATCTTCTATTGCCATCTTCTGATTCGTGTAAATAGTTGCATTTAAATTTGTTTGAGAAAAAAATGAAAACTTATTATACAAAGTTGTTAAAGAGATATTGTGTTCGACGTTGCCAATTTCATGGACAAAATCATTTTTTATGAAAACAAATGCTTTTTCTAAACCAATTGATTATACAATAACTTAGTTCTCCATAGTCACAACCTTTGAATCGATTGATTGATGTGTTTGCATTTGATCAATGGTGTACCTTGTGATGAGAGACCGACGTATGCAAATTATGGATTGTGGGGAGCAAATCTTCTAACTAGATTTCTTATTTTATTTGTTAACATTTGAAAAAGTTGTTCTTATTAAAATTTATATCTTACTTTCTTATTGTAGTCGTGGTCAAAATGTAAACATAATTCAATATTCAAACTGAAGAATTTTACATTTCTTTTTTGAAACATGTATTTTATAAAACCTGTTGCTAATTTTATCTTTGTGGAAATATTAGAAATTATTGCTTATTCTCATTTCTAAAATGTCTAAATACGATGTTGAAGAATTTATTTATTTTTACTTGATTATACTTTCTTGAAAGCAAGAAAGTAGATGCGTGTCTAATTCAGTTTTTCAATGTTATTTTGTTAAGCAGGGTGGTATGACTTTAGGTCCTTCTGTTCTTGGACACAGTGCAACATTTAACGAGAGGGTTTTCCCATTAAAAGAGAGAAGTGTGCTTGATACAATGACTTTTTTTGGATTTATGTTATTCATCTTCTTATGTGGGGTAAAGATAGATCCAACCATAACTTTTAGATTAGGTAGAAGGAATTGTGTCATAGGAATTACAACCTATTTTGTTCCTTACATTCTTGGCAAAGTGGTTTACTATATCCTCACCCATTCGGTATCATTTGATAGTGATACTTATAATATACTCTATATTGTGATAGAAATTCAATGTATTGCAGCCTTTCCGGTAATTACTCGCTTTCTTTCTGAATTTGAAATCCTCAATTCAGAGATTGGGAGGTTGGCCGCTTCTTCTTCAATAGTGGCTGAGGTTTGCTTCATTGTAAACATGACAATAACATTTTTTATAAAGTTATCTTTTACAAAGTCAATAGTAGTATCTTTTGGATCTCTCTTGTCCTCCCTTGTACTTTTTTCGTTCGTCATATTTGTAGTTCACCCTGCTGCGTTATGGGCAATTCAACAATCACCAGAAGGAAAACCTGTGGAAGAAATTTACATTTGTGGAGTTCTTGTAACAGTAATGGTTGGTGGACTCCTAGGTGAAATCATTGGCATAAATGCACTTGTCGTGTCTTTCTTTATAGGGCTAGCTATACCTGATGGTCCGCCCTTAGGAGCAGCACTGGTAGACAAGCTTGATTGCTTTGTTTCTGTAGTGTGCATACCTATGCTTTTTATCGTAGTTGGATTAAGGACAAATGTCTATGCCATACAGACCATGAAGAACATACTTGGAATTCAATTAATCATTTGCACTATTTTTTGTGGCAAAGTTTTAGGGGCTCTGTTGCCTCTCCTTTACCTTAGGATGCCAATTCGTGATGCCTTTGCTCTTGGTTTTATAATGAACATCAAAGGCACGATTGAAATGGCCTTGTTGATTACTTTGAAATTGAAAGATGTAAGTTAAAATCTTAGTTCAAATGCACATTACAATTTAAAAAGCTTTTTGTTTTGTGAGCTTGACTAAAAGTTACTGTTCCATGTTTTTGGCAGATGATGAATGATGAATGCTTTACAGTTATGGTTCTAAATTTGCTTCTTGTAAGCGGGATTGCGTCCCCTATTGTAAAAAATCTATATGATCCTTCAAGGAGATTTCTTGCTTACAAAAGGAGGACACTTGTGCATCACAACAGTGATGAACCGTTGCGCCTACTAGCCTGCATTCATAAACAAGAAAATGTTTTGGCTATTTTAAACCTCCTTTCTGCTTCCAATCCCACTAAAGAAAGCCCTATTGATTTAGTTTTGCTCCAACATATTAAGCTTGAGGGGCGATCTTCCTCTGTTCTTGTTGCACATGTGCCTTGTAAGTTGGGGGCACATTCTACTCTAACTGAACAGATTTTTAACTCATTCGACAAGTTTGAAGATGCATACAAGGGCAAGATCTCAATACATAGCTATAAAGGCATTTCTCCCTATGCTACAATGCATAATGATGTGTGCTACTTGGCACTTGAAAAGAGAACAACTTTTATCATATTACCCTTTCATAAGCGATGGATATTTGGAAGGACAACTGAGTCGTTTTTTCCTTTTCAGCAACTGAACAAGAATGTTTTAGAGAAGGCTCCTTGCTCAGTTGGTGTCCTTATTGATCGTGGCAATCAGAAGATGTTTTGGTGTGGCCACACAAAGGAATCAACATATCAAGTGGCTGTGTTTTTCTTTGGGGGTGCAGATGATCGAGAAACACTTGCATATGCAAGGCGTATGTTGGATCAACCTTATGTCCACATTACACTCTTTCGTTTTTCATCTTCAACTGATATTGTTGGAGGAACAGAAACTAGCAAAATGCTTGACTCAGAAATCTTAAGTGAATTTAGGCTTAAGGCCTTCCGAAATGAGAGAGTTTCTCTCAAAGATGAGATGATAATAACTGGAAGAGATTTACTTTCAGTTGTTGAATACATGGAGAGTTGTTATGACCTTATCATGGTTGGGAGGAAGCATGGTGATTCAAAAGTAATGTCAGAACTTAACAAATGGAAAAATGGGGAATTGGGAGTTATTGGAGAGATTCTTATCTCTTTAAATATTGGATCCCAAACATCTATTTTAGTGGTGCAACAACAAACCAGATATTGGGGATCACGTAATCCAGAGGACTCTGTAAGAAAAGTATAAGTATAGCAAAATTTAGGATTTGACAGAAACAATTATGCATATACCTCATGTACCTTGGATATAAATTTGTATACTTCCAATTTTGATTTTACCCTTCCTTTTGTATTTTCCCTTTGTAGTGTTTTTCTTCATTCTTAAATGACTTGACTCATGGTCATCATTGTTTGATATGTATTTGTTTTTTAATTTGTATTATAAAACTATTTGATTTAGAAGTTCATTCATTGAATAAATCAATACAACACAGTAAGTCTAACTTTAATACCTTAAAATTTGTACCTATTATATTTCTTATTAGGGTACAATATTGAAAAACCTTTCACACTTTTCATTTATAAACAAGAAGGAACAATATATAAATGGAATACTTGAAGTGTACCAATTTAAATAAAAAAAAAATTATATTAAAAAGATGACCGTCAAAGATTTTATTTTAAGAGTGCATCTACATAGTAATCATTGGACTAAATACGAGACAAACCCTATCCTGCAAACCATTGTATGCAGATGTTAAATAATAGGTGGAATATATATTTTGAGATAAGAAATCAATGGATGGTACTAAAATGTTTTGATAATAGGTCTAAGAATAAGTTCAATAAATAATAAATGTTTTGTATTTGCGGGTATCGCGAATAAAACCCGCAATGGGTAGGACATAGATATTGTAAATGGATACTGCGGATAACAGGTACGGGTATTTTTTATACTGCATGTTATGGAACGGGTACGAATATCATAGTATTCGTATCCGTGAATCCACGTACCCGTTATATTCTAATTTAAATTAACAAAAAATAAAAAAGCATGACTAAAATATTAACAATGATTTTGAATGGATTATTATTTTATCAATTAGTTTTAAAAAAATCATTTTTTTTGTAAACCGTCATTAAACGCTATTTAAATGGATTATTTGAACTTTATTTGGAATTTATGAATGTTATGTATTGTATTTTATTTGAATTTACGATTAAAATATATTGTTAAATATTTATTTTTATTTCTTTGTAAATACCTGTGGGTACCCGTGAATATATGTGGATATTAAAAAATTATGCGGATACTCACACGAATATGGGTATGGGTAAGAGGCAGATATTTATCGAACGAATAAGGTATGGAGAAGCTATACTAATCCTACCTGCCTTGTTGACATCCCTAGGCACAATAGGCAGAACAATAACAAAATTTTGTTAAAATAGACTCAAACTCATAGTTCTAATACCATGTTAAGAAAATAACTTAAAGCCTAACTCAACTCTACAACCAGACTTGGAAGGTGAGATTTGTATCTATTTATATATTCTAAATTGACCTTATTGATAACTAGTGAACACACATGCACTGTCGCGCCTGTGTATCCGCATTTTTTAATTTTTATAAGATCAATAATATTTATTTTTAAAACATATAATAAATTTTAAAATAGTTGTTAACACTAGTGCAGAATGTCCATTTTACCTCGTCTTATATGCCTCGGTTGGCCAGGAACCGAAGCATATAATGGCGCGGTGGCATTTTTGCAATTAGAGCCAAGTTTTAGGCCTCGGTTCTCCAAATACCCGAAGCCAAAGAGGGTATAGGCCCCGGTTCGCTCAAAACCGGTGCCAAAGAGGGGTATAGGCCTCGGTCCAGTAGGACCCGAAGCCAAAAAGTGGCTGGAAGTCAGAGTATAGGCCTCGGTCCAAGAAAACCCGGTGCCA
>Ga0214544_1004181_pt1 | contig 29153 bp, 10 predicted proteins | sample CNSS3metaG_FD_160074 | JGI IMG/M metagenome (GOLD analysis project Ga0214544, IMG submission 160074) | Root nodule microbial communities from cowpea collected in UCLA plant growth center, Los Angeles, California, USA - CNSS3 | ecosystem: Host-associated > Plants > Roots > Nodule | place: USA...
ATTTAAAATAAAAAAATATATATATATATATATATATATATATATATATATATATATATATATATATATATATTCAGTCATGACTGATTTTTTTTAAAGGTGCATCACTAACTAATACTGTATATCAGATGCACATTTGTAAAGTAAATAGGAAAGAGATTATACATTTAAAATAAAAATTCACTACTTTTTTTTTGAGGCTCCAATGAATAGGAATAGCATAAGAAACGATTTTGTTACGCTCTCGGATTGTATAAATTTTTTGTTTGTAAAAAGTGAAAGAAAAAAAAGAGAGTAATAAATGTAAAGAGCAACGTAATTAAAAGTAAAAGTAAAAATAAAATATATGTAAAGATTGTGATATAGAAAAATAGTATTTAAAGTAAAGAAAGAATTAAAAATTTGGATGTTATTTGCTATGGAAGTGGAAGCATTGTTGTGTCATTGTGGTGGAATTGTAAAGAATAATGATTTGAATGACTTTTTGTTGCTTTAAAAATCTAAGAAGATGAAATCTGCTTTTGCGTTTGTGGGCCGAGTGGAAGTGCTTCTCAGGTATAAATCACTACAAATTGGGCCCATAAAACCTACCAATAATCTGCTTCTCTATTCTTCTCATCCAAGAAATAACTAATATCAATGTTCAACCATTCATCAAAATTGGATCATTATCCCTTCTTATTACCCATTCATCCAAAAAAAAATATAATGAAAAATGAAGAGAAATAAGAAGAAAACTTGTAAAAGTTAATGAATGATAAAAAATATGATTCATAACTAAAAAAATAACTGAAATAAATTATTAAAATTTAAATAAAAAAAATATATTTTTATTATTTTAATTATGTTAATATTTTATGTTTTTCACACACTCCTCTTGCTTTCTTCAAGCACATCCGAAGAGATAATTATATATATCTTTTATTTTTTTTGCATCGCAACTTTGAAGAATGTGGTTTCCACACATTTTTTCTTGACTATGTTTCTCATCTTTGGAAACAAATACATGCTTAGAGTTTTATTCTTGATTTTTTTCTTTTTAAATTGTTAGAAATTAAAGTATAAGTATGAGTTACGTATCAAATGAAAATGAGAGTTAAATTAGAAAAAAAACTTGTAGATTTATTCTAAAATTTTAAATTTAAAATACTATCAATTTCTTATATGAAAATATCAAAGTTAAAAAATATGCAACATATATAAAGAAATATTGTGTTTTATTATGTATTATTAAGTGATATATGAATCATTTATATACACCAGTCCAATACTTAATTCTCAAGAAAATACATCGGTATCTTCTATAATTAAGTTAAGAAATATTTCATCTATTATTCTATCATAATATTATCTATGAATGCAAAATCATTCAATTAATGACACTACATACATCATCATCGATAAACTTACTAATGATGTTTGATTTTTTGCATTGTGAAAAGTTGGCATGCATTGTAGTATATTTTTAAAATATGAATTGGTTCCCCTTTAAACTATTAAGATTTGATTTGTTTTTTGGGTGATTAATTTAGGTAGATACCTCATATATGTGCATGATAAGTTGCGTGCGCTATCCACTAATTAAGAAGAATAGAATATGTTTATTTTTATGCGTTTGTGGTTTCCACTATAAGATCACCATTTGGCAACAAAGAAGCAACAAATTGACATGAGCTTTATCTTCAAATGCATCGCTGACGTTTATTTTCCTTCTTCACTCAACCAATCAATTCCATCAACTTGAAAATCAATAGAATATTACTACTGATTCAATAAGCACGTTGTGTTGTTAAATAATTGAAACACGTTACTTCATCCATTGCAACCAAGTTCATCACGACAACAACAACTAATCATGAACATTCATTAATTTCTCTTTTGTGTCTCTCTACACATACACGCAAACGATGCCTTATTCGAATATGACCTTACGAACAACAAAACTATCAAACTTAATCATAATTGTACTCTATGGCCTATCATCATTCCTAGCCAGACCATTGGTTAAGCGGTCCAAAGATAAGCGGCCGAAGGCCATCCGCTACAGGCGGATGATCCCTTGAGTTGTTGATGTGTCAATATCTCTGGAGTGATTTAAGGGAGCTCGTGACCGAATGGTCACGCCGATCATTCCAATTGAACTTTGTTGCCATAACAGAGTCATCTTTACAAGACGCACGACCCTCCGGTCGGCGGCTTCACCAAAACTAAATCAGTAAGTTAGAAGTGAATTAAAGTAATACAAGTCAATAATCAAGTTTAGAAAGCAATTGAACCATGATTAATAAAACCCTAATCACAGACCCATGTCAAAAACTATAAATTACAACATTAATTGCACTTACCCGAACGAACTTGAACTGACTTAAGCATCAGAGCCTTATGTACCCCCAATCGTTTGGACAACTACTAAACGGATGGAAGTGAGAAGAAATCGAACGGGAGAAAGAACGAGAGATCGAACGGAGGAAAGTTGTACAAAAAGACTTAAGGACAATTTGAGTGTTGAAGATAGCTGCTTGATCCCTATACCTGAAACAATAATCATGATGAGAGAAAAAAGTGAAATAAGACTTAAAATAATATGATATAGTAGTAAAAGATGAATCTTTTAATTCTAACTTAATAATCTTAAACCATTAGAGTGAAAATTATATCTATATTTATTTACTATAAATTCATTTTATGTCTGATTAACGTAGAATGTCAAATATATAAAACAGATATTATATAGAACTGGTGAACAACCTTTCCTTGGCACAGTGTAGTGTGTTATAAATCACTAATTTCATTGTATGTATTTTGAATACTTATGCAAAATACTTTGATATCTTGTTAAATTAACATATGGCATTGATGATATTGATGATGATAGAGTTTTAAATGTAAGAAGTTATGAAAGAAAAATTGGATCTATGCATATCACATTAGTGAAAAAGTCACAATAAATTTAATAAGTTCTTGCATGACAAAATAGAAAAATCTATTAAAAATATGTGTTGTTATTGATATATTTATGTTTGTTTCAATTAGAGATGCCATAAACTTTGAGAGATTAGATAACTTTTACATTTATAGGATTGTCATGAGTTATATACTTTATAATCATTAGTATTTAATATAATTATAAATATATATATATTATAAAATAAATAAAAATATATATATATATATATATATATATATATATATATATATATATATATATATATATATATATATAGATATATATATATATATATATTATAAATTTGTAAAAAAAATAGACCATTAATAGAGACATATTTCTTTTATGCTATTTTTATGATATTAAAACTTGGAATCTTACTTTAAGTTACCTTTATCATTATACTCTGATCAGAATAATTTTGTATAGTTCAACTAATGCTTAAGCACAAGTGAAAGTTGAAAAATCTTTTATAAACAAACAAATACCTCTTAAGTGGTACAATTAGGCCTATTGCATTTATTTTTTATTTCGCTCTTCTTATCATATCATATATTATATAAATCTTTCAATTTTTTTTTCTCTGGAAATATATTACGTTTTGATGTACCTTTTTAATATCAATATCATGAATAATTTTTCGATTTGTTATGAATTAAAGAATCAATTTTGTAAATCACTGATTACTAAGTCATTTTAAGTAATTACTACTGCTTAGAATAGTTGGACTTTGGATTGAAGTTTACACGATAGCTTTTTATTTTCAAAGTAAAAACACTTGAATTTGATGTTGAATATTTTAATTTATAACCCCTTTTTTTGTTTACACTGGCCTAGAATTTGTCTAAAACAACACAAGATATTAGTCAGATAATTTTTATTTTATATATATATATATATATTTTTTTTTTTTCAATTATATATTATGATAAGTTTAATATTTGTTAGCTGAGTGCTAAAAAAAATTATATTATTCTAATAACAATCATTTTACTTTAATAACAAATTATGAAATAAAATGAACCGATGAAAACTATTTAATTATATATGTAAAAAAAATAACTTTAATTTATACTTGTAAAAAAAAAACAAAACAAAAGGGAAGTCAAAAGTTAGCATTTGTTGAAGAAAATTATAAAGGATTGAGATAGCAGTGAATGATAGATTTCTTGCACACTGTTCTTTCTTGGTCATCTGAATTAACTTCTACTTCTTTTGTGTACTTTTATTTTATAAAACTATACAGTTTCCCTTTTTTCTTTTCAATAGTTTATCATAGGATTACAAATTCACAATTTATAAAGATAAATTTTTTTATTAAATATTCTTTTTAAAAAGAGACTAAATATATATTTTGATCTTGAAATTATTGTTAAAAATTATATAACATATATAGACTATAACATGACATTTATGTAATGTTTATTGAAAAAAATATTTTACATTGTTTACATAAAATACAGCTAAATGAGTATATTTTAATTTAAAACTTTAACTAAAGAAAAATAATATCAGATATATATTTGTTAATTTAATCGAAAAGGGACACGTGGGACCCTTTCATTATCTTGAAATTAAAAGGGTCAAAAGGCCTTGAGAGAGAGAAAGAAGAGGATATAAGGAAGTGGTGTACCCACAAATTGGTGGCATCCACCTCACTACCCAATCTTTTTTCTGGCTATTCTCTCACTCTATTTCTCCACAAACAAACAAACAAACTTCTCTAAAGTAATATCATGTTACCATTTTTGCAATATTATTAAAATGGAATTTAATTCAAATTTGGAGAAAATAAGTTATGCTATATATGGTGGTGTAAATTTGTTGATCCTCACCACTTAAAGAAAACACCAATAATCATCAATGATTGAATAGTAATAGTTATCAATGATATAAACACTATATTCATTAAATTCTAAAGTCTAGATTAGTCTTATACACATTATATATATCAGTATAAATAAACTGTAGTATATTATAAAACATATATACCTCAATTTAAATTTAAAATTTTATTATTCAATTATAAAAAAAATATATATATATATATATATATATATATATATATATATATATGTCCAACTTCAGCTGGATTACTAGGAGATTTGAATAAATAGTTTTTCTCTCTCTACAATTTAAGCTTTTGCTTTATTTTCACAAATTGGAGAAGTCATGACCTAGAAATTTAATAATTAACATATAAGACCTTCTTTTAGCATAATATTTTTTTTTTACAGAATATATAAGGCTTTATTCGTAGTGGCTGTGGATTTTTTATTTTTGGTTTTTAAATACATTTTGTAAAAAGAAAAGTTTAGTGAAGAGGGCGTTAAAATTATATTTTTATTCAATTTCGAAACATTTTTATATTCATTTTTAAAATTAAAAATATGTTACTAAATTTTAACAAGGTTTAACTTAATCCATCAACTTAGATAAGGTTTGTATTATTTATATTCTGTAAATTTATCTTATCTTTCATTAATTTGAAATTTTTAACATATTCTTATGTCCTAATACATATATTTCAAACAAAAGATTAAATATTAATAAATAACGAATGGTACAACAATTGATATATATTTCAAACGTAACACTAAATATTAATAAATAGTTAGATAACAGATAATACAATGAATTCAAAAAATAATAAATATTTTATTATAATAGATTTGAAATAATTCCGGTAATATCTTAAAAAAATAAATTTTCTAATTTAACCTCACTAAAAATGACTTAAGAAATGAGATCTACAGACACTTGTATACTAAAAATTCGTTTTATTATGTGAACATATGAATAGTATATTTATTGTTTAGTTGTAAGAAAAAGTATTCTATTATTTTCTTTTAATGATTATTCTTATATTTTTGTGGTAATGATTCTTTCAAGTGATGCCATATTCCACTTTCCATGTCTATTTATCATGAAGCTCATGGATAGCACTCATCGACTAGAAATGTGTTAAATTCTCGAATCACACAGAAAACCAGTGTCCAATTAGAATCATTTGAGTGTCCTTAATTTAATCTAATCTTCACCTCCACTCAGTTTCCGAATGCGACCAATTTCGGATCTTTCTAGAGAATTATCAACTCCGAATCATGTTTGGCCTAATCACATTATAAGCTCAAAAGTATATATACCATATCGTGATTTTGTCTTAATGTTGTAAATTGGTCGCCAATGATCAAATAACATTTTTTTATCATCTATAAATTCAGGTAAACTTTTATCCACAAAAGCAATTCTCGACCAATTTAACCCATGAATCAAGTGAAACCAGATGTTTTCCTCTTCCTGAGGTAGACCAGGAGTGGGTAAAAGAACAACATAGAAATAAAAAAAAAAAAAATGTTTCATTCATTTTATATATCCATGTTGAGACTTTTTATTTTCCCAAAATGGAATATTGAACAACCTAAAGTGGACCGACATGGTTCCAGCCGAAATCCTAAATCATGTTGGCTGCAGGGACACCAACCCAACATTCGGTATTTATTTAGTACAATACCAGAGACAATAATTTTTCATCTGAATTATTAACAAAAGCCTCTCAGATTTTCACTTTGTACTATGAGAGAGTAAAGATCTCGCGCATAAAACATCTCAATGATTTCTTCCCATTCTCCACTTCTAAAGTTTGATTTGTCCAATTCCTCTTTCTCTTATTGGAAAACCAGGGCCTCCTCCTCTTTTCTAAAGTCAAGGAGCGCATCAATTCATCATTTTGAATAAGAAAACACCAACTTGCTTCCTAAAGTCATTTCCCTCCACCCATTCATGTTATCACAGTTCTTCTAAAATTTCTATACCTCACTAACTCTTCTTTTTTCCATTCAAATGGTCACAAATATTTCCAACTTAAAAAAACTTAACCAGTTAACAGTTTTGCTGCAACTTGTTAATCACAACAGTAAAACTCATCATCCAAAACAGTAACTAACTTATGCAAAACTGTAACAGTGAACATGATTGGTGTCAATGGTGCAGATAAAAAGTAATTGAGAAAGTTAGAATGAAAGATTGATGCACTCACTTCCTTTATTATGTTCTTGTCACTGGTGACGTCACCATCCTGAATTGGCCATAGAAAAGTTAATGCGTGCACCACATGAACGGTGGATATGCAGACTTGCTTATTATAAAAATGAACCGAGAGAATTATGAACAGTGGGAAAACCACGTATAAATAGTGGTAGTAGTCTCATAGAATCCGTAAGTTATCAAGTGAAGAGTTATAGAAGAGGAGAAAAAAATGGTTCAAGAAGAAATGAGAAGGGGTCCATGGACAGAACAGGAGGATCTGAAACTGGTGTATTTTGTAAACATGTTTGGAGATCGTAGGTGGGACTTTATAGCAAAGGTATCAGGTTTGAAGGTGGAGGGAGACAGTGAATAATAGGTATGAATATTTCAATCTAAGCACCCTTTAACCACGTCACTTTGTTGTAGGTTTGAATAGAACAGGTAAGAGTTGCAGGTTACGGTGGGTTAATTACCTCCACCCTGATCTCAAACGAGGGAAGCTGACATCCCAAGAAGAACACCTCGTCATGGAGCTTCATTCCAAATGGGGAAATAGGTTTGAGAACCATGCAGACATTAAAACTATAAGCTACCTCTGCTTATGATCTTATGATCTTTCCTACTCAATACAACACCACCCACCACTCGTGTCTTTCATATTATGTCAAATTTTTTTCACTTTTCACCTTATTTTGTTAATTCGTTACTTGAATTGTGTTTCTCACTTTGATGGTTCCTTGCAGATGGTCAAGAATTGCTCGGAAGCTACCAGGGCGCACTGACAATGAGATTAAGAATTTCTGGAGGACTTTCATGAGGAAAAAGAAGGCTCTAGAGAAAAAACGAGCATCACCATCATCATCTTCCGGTTCTCTATCTTCACTCTCCTCAAACAACCATGCTGTTGATGCTGATGATTCACATGCTTCCAAAGAGGTTGGAGAGGAGAGTTTTTACGACACAGGTGGATATGATGACATAATGGGGTTGATCGGTGCTGGAGAAGAGTGTTCTTTGGATGATATATGGAAAGATATTGTTTTGTCAGAAGATAACAATAACAATAACAATAACAATATCAATATTCTGCAACAACCTGTGTACGAATTGCACAGTGAAGAGGGTTCAAAGATTTATTCCCCATCATCATGGGAGTACAATTGTTCTCACCCTTTATGGGTGATGGATGATGAAGAAGAAAGCAACAAGATGTTGTTTCCTGCATCAAGTGACCAATACTATTCCTGGTATGAACAAGGGAATGCATTTCTAACTGGCTAACTAGGGATTCCTAATTTTTTTAATCGTTATCATGTTGTAACGCTGTCTGTGCCATCTGCAACAATAAGAAGAAGGCTTAACATGTACAGCACAGTATCTTTGAGCTTTCGGCATGGTTTTTCATAGTGTGACACAGCTGTAATGGAAAGTGTAGTCTATGTGTTTGTGATTTTGCTTTAACCAACATCCAATAGGGGAGGTTGAATGTTCTGAATGTAAAATACACATCAGCACTTTGTTTAAAATGAAGTTTCAATATCTGGTCTGAAACCTATCCATTATTATGCCACTTTCATTTCAGACATATTAAATTGATATCAGCCACTAACTGCTAATGCGTGAATAATTTATGTGTACCTTTCGAAGCAGAAGAACAGTATCAGATGCACCCGACACACCTTTCGAGCAAGTCAACGTGGCGCATTAGTGAACTTATGGTTCAGCTTTATTACGAAAAAAACATTTTCCAGAGTTATTAACTTCGTGGGTTAAAATTGTTATGAATTTCAAGTGTATGCTTTTGTTTCTGCTTTTCGTAACAGAAATTGTTGGCGCTAAAATTTGGCGTGCCAACTTCGGGTCACCCGGTTAAAAGGGGACGAACTTTACGGGTCTGGGTACAATTCAAATTGTTTCGGAGGAATACTTCTAAAAAAATAAGAAAAAATTTAAGGGTCTAAAGAGATTTTTGTGTTTTTTTATGTAACGTTACTTAATAGTATTTGTTAATGAAAAAATTATTTTAATTTTTTTTTAAGTTAATGAAAAGAGATTACGTGAATTCACCCATTTCAAACTTAAGTTAACTGATATTGGGTAAAGGTAAATTTTGTGTTTAAATAGAAGTGTATATCATGAGCACTTCAATTTAAAATCAAATAAAAAAGTAAATTTTACACACAATTTTGAAGTATAATTTACTATAAATAATCATAACTGCAATTCCAGAATTTTTTTCATAAAACAACAGGTGGCAGAAATTTTAAAAATAAAGTATAAACTATTCGTACGATAAATTTTACATTACATATTTGAAGTTTAACTGCATGAATTATTTAGAAAGTAAGTTTTTTAAATTATCTAGTCCTGACTTAAATATTCTGCTTTGATTTTACAAGAAAATTAGATTAATGAAGACGCACGCTGAGCTGAATTGGACACCACTTATATAGATATTTTCTTAACATTGACCTAATTAACAGTAACATTTTTTTAATTAACTTTGCAAATAGGAGCACTTACGTATCATGCATTCATAAAAAAACAACTAATACGAATCAAACCTAAATTAAGTAAAAGAGTGTTTCAACTAATTACAATGAAATTTGATTCATTGAACCACTTCAAGTCTAAATTATCTTGTTTTAAGTGCGCTTTACTTAAATTAAATACTAATTTATGGAACCAATGCTATACCTTTGGATTTATAATAAGATACGAGTTTATTTATTGAATAAAAAAATTATTAAATAATGTAATTTAGAAATACATTTCATCGAACAGGGTTTTCACCATTACAAAACTTGAGAAATGATTGCCTTTTAATTTATTTTATTTTAACTCATAAATAATAGAGAAGACGATAGAAAAAATATAATAGATATTTGTAAAAGAATAAATATATAATATATGAGAAAAATATATAAAAGTGAACCCTTGCGATTGGTTGTTGCTGAGAGTTTATTATACAAATCTCCGGCGAACTAGGGAAGGAGAAGAGGGAAACGAAACGAGAAATCGAGAGACGGAGAATGTCTCGTATCTCCACATTCTATCTTCTCGCTTACAACTCCTTTCAGACCGTTGGATGGTACAAATAACAATTCTTCATCTCATCTCTTTCTTCAATTTCTCTTCTGACTCTCTAATTTCTCACTCGCAGGACGCTTTCGTTAATTAAGATTTTGTACAATCTTCTCGCCACTGCCTCCATCAACGGAACCTATGCTTCCGCCGGCAACTTAATTTGTCAGTTCATTCCCAAAATACCCTTCTCGCAATTCTGTTATTCAATATACTGAAAAAAAACACAGCTTATTTTGTTTTAACTTCTTTCAGTTTAATTACTCATTTTTTTTTTATTTATGCATGAAATGTCTGCATTCTAATTACTACTCATACATTTATTAAACGAGGTAATGTTCAAATTTAGACATTAAAGTGATAATACGCGATTATAATAATAGTAATATATGTTTAGGGATAAAAAATATGTTAATTTTAGAAATTTATTTGAATTTTTAAATCCTAACAGAGTAGATTACGCTTTTTTTTTATAATTTAGTTCGATATATTTCTTTTTCGCAGAAAATCCTTTAATTATTTTGAGAACATTATATTATATTTATATCCTTATAAATTATGGTAGTCCCTTTAAAAGTTTGAAAAATATTATGTAAAAAAAAAAAAAAAGGAAAGCTAGTGTAATTTACTCAGATTAATATGAAAATGAGACACAGTTTCAGTGATTAGATTGATCATTTATTTTCTTAAAATTTGTTTTATTATCTTTCAATCACTTTTAACTATTTTAGTTTTTATATATATTTTTTAAATTTGTTTTAGTATTTACTGTGTTACGGGACAAAATAAATTAATAAGTGTAGCGGTGAAGACTAAAACTGTAATGTTTAAGAAGAGTAGAGATTAAAACACGAGGATTGTAGATTTGTTTAATTAAGCCTAATATTTGCTCTTGCTTGGTACATGATGCAAGGTTTTCTGCAATGTGCTGCATTCTTGGAAGTTATACACGGAGCCATAGGTGCGTGTGCCACTGTGAATGAAATTGGATTGCTTTGTTGGTAGAACACAATTTTAGTTTAAATTTTAAGAAGCAATTTTAACGAGTCAATTTCAGGTATTGTGCCCAGCGGAGTTTTGCTTCCTCTTATGCAATGGGGAGGAAGGACCCACTTTGTGCTTGCCATTGTTCGGAAACTTGATGAGGTTTTATGGCTCACTTTCAGTTCTCTTGTCTTTTTGTTTTGCCAAAAATCAGTATACCACCGAAATAGAAAATGTTATCCCAATTTATTAATGTTTGACCTTTTTTGGCTAAATGCTTTTTAAATTTTTTCTATTCTTTCACAAGTGCAACATGTGTTGGCAAGACTCATATTGAGTGTTATAGTTCCATTTCTTTCCACTTTCGTTTCCATATGCTCTTGTTCATGGAACGAACCACTACATTAAGTGTTTGAAATTGTTTACACCGAATACTTAGCCTACATTTTGAAAATGCTTTGTTACTTTATTAATATCATTATTAATTTTTTATGTAAAACCATAATGAAATGTATGACCCTTAAATTCCTGAGGAGTAATCTGAATGTTTACTGGCGTATGCAATGGTTGACAATCAGACACAGAAGCTAACTTTGGCTATTTGTTGCATGCTTTCTGTAGCTCCAGGAACTCCCTTCAGTTTTTATCACTTTTCTTGCATGGAGCATGGGTGAGGTAATTTGCTTATTTTTTTATTGGATGTAGTTCATTGAATTTTCTAGCATTACCTTTTGGTTTAAGCTTTAAAATAGTTGTTACATAACCATTTAAAGCAACAATTCATGTACGTATCACTGGAAAAAAGAGTCACTGTTGATCATGTCTGATGTTTTCAGTAGAGCAATAACAGGGAAAATTTCCTCATAACACATGAAAAGTTCACTTTTTACAAATTTTTAGGATATTATGGATTTGAATTCACCTTTAATGTTCCCAAACTTCTTTTAACCCCTAGTTTATGTCATCCCTATAGGTTTCCTATAATGTTTTTCTTTTTAAGAGAATATAGGGTGACTTTTCATGGCGTGTAGTGTGAACTGTAGCCTGATATTTATTTCTACGGCACCAATGGTTTGTTATGTCTGATCCATGAACACTGGTAATAAAGAAATATATCATGATGATTTTCCAAGTAAGAAAGATGACTGGGACAGCAATCTTTGGAGATGCAGGTCATTAGGTATTCACATTATGCTTTCAGTTGTTCGGGAAATTGTCCTTCTTGGATGACCTATCTCAGGTATTTTTCTATCATATGCTACATACTTTAAACTTGAACAAGGTTAATATCTTCGATTATTTTTATAGAGTACCCTTTTCAAAGCATGTGCTTGTTGCTTTATCCTTTAATTAGGTACACTGCGTTTATTGTGCTGTATCCTTTGGGAGTGGGTCCTGGTGAAAGTGAGTTCATAAATCAATACCTCCCTTCTATCTCGGAATTCCGTTTTTGAATGAATTTTTAATCGATTTTACTATAGTCTTGACTTCTTACCTATTCCTTTCCTAATCAAATGCCATCATCACCCCCTGCATAAAGTAACTGATATATGTATTATATTGCAGTATGGACAATGTACCAGGCGCTTCCATTTATAAAGAAGAAGAATCTCTATGCAGATTCCTTTTCAGGCCTCCCATTTAGTTATTATGATTTCCTTAAGGTAATGAGTTCTTATAAGTAACAAATAATCCACAGCCTCAAACTAGAGATGAGAGAAAAAAATGCTTCAAAACTATTGTGTGAATGCATTTTGCATGAAAGACTTGTGGTTTGAACAAACTTTTTCATAAACACATCAACAAGATAAAAGTAAGAAAAAAAATGAATTCAATTTCTTTATAAACTAAGATTAGCTTGTGTATAAATTAGACTGTTCTGCATGTCTGCTGTAATCTGTTTAATAAACTATTCGGGAGAGCTTATTGAAGTAACTAAAAGCAACTTATAAACACGTCATAAGTTATTTTCGTAATTTTTAACAAACAATTATTGAAGTGGTGATGCAAAAGATAAGTCCAGATTAACTGTATATAAGCTCCTCCAAGAGCACTCAAGTGTTGGGAGCTGACTGAAACTGGTTTTTGCTGCATATCAAATGTCTTTTTGTGTCCCTTTCAATTCAATTTTTCTCTAATTGTAGCTTATGTAGGTCCATGAATTGTTTATCCCTTTAATTTATGCTTCATTTCTCTCATTCAGGTTGTACTTGTAGCTTATCCATTCCTCTGGTTCAAACTTTACCTGCACATGTTCAAGCAACGACGTGCGAAACTTTATAAACGCCATGACAAGAAAACGACTTGAGGAGCTTTACAAAACTTTATAGACACCATTCTTCTTGGTTAGTGATATTGGATTGATGATTAAACTTCTGATACACTATGTATTTTGTTAAAAAAAATTAATGACTTTCTGTGTGGCACTCATTCCGAAATTTATTTATTTCCTTTCCAATTTTTTTCTAGTGTCAAAGAATGGATTTGTTCTCTGTAATAATGGTTATGGTAGGAGTTGGAAGAGAGAAAACGATTTGCAATGTTTTGCCTTCAGTAATGTGTCTACAGCTTTCTTCCTGGTAAATTTATATTGATGTTTAGTGTCGATTAACAATGATAGCTTGTTCATGAAATGAGTTAGTTTATTCTTATTCTGAAATATTGCATTTCGAGTTTATTTCTTGAAAGTAAGCATTATATGTGACAATTACTTGGTAAATGATCTTATAGAACAGGACAAGTATGAACCAAAAGCAAAATAAGGAAATTGAAACAACAAAGACAAGACAACCCTCATGTAAAGACAAATATCAGCATTGAGATGAACTCAGCAAGAGCAGCCTTCACTGCATCAGATAATACTTTTGAGACAATTTAAGATAGAAATTTATTTATTTAATATTTTTTAAAGTAAAATACATGGTTTAAATGATTTTATTTTTGAAAAAAAAATTAAAATTTTAAGAAATATTTCAAATAAATAAATTAATAGAATTTTAAATTCATTAAAAAAAATTAAAATTTCACACCTAGTCACCCTCTTTTTATATACATTATATCGAAAAAGAATTAAATTATTAAATTTTATTTGAATATTTAAATTTGACTAATATTTTTGTAAATTTAAAATTTAAAATACATATTTTAAAATAAAATTTTATTTTAAAAGAGATATTTAATTACTTTATTTATATAAAAAATTGAAATGTAAGATATTTTAATTATTCTATTCATATAAAATATTTAGAAAAAAAAAATTATAAGTAATTTAAATATAATGTATCAATTTTTTGAAATTATCGATTTCTTTGACATTTTTTATTTTTTTTCATATGAATTGCAAATATATACAGGTTAGGTGTTTTTAGGTAATAAGTCTAATATATTGTTTAAGTTTAAAACTTAGATCTAGGATATTTATGAAGTTGGATAACCCATCCATTTAATTTAAACAAAATTGAGTTTAATTTTGTCTATGACTGATTTAAATCAAACACAACTTAACCTGACTCAATGTTTCGTTGCATGTATACTGTGTTCTTTGAACTTCAAACTCATTTCAATGTAATCAAAATTATTGAATAATATCAATGTTATTGATAATAATATAACTATTATTTAATTTCATAATTATGGTATTAAGTAGATATGTATTTTTAAAATTTTAAATTATTTAAATATTAAATAGTATAATATATTTTTTAAATCTTCTAAAGGTCAAATAATTTTCTTTTGGAACCGTAACCTTTAATCCAATGACCCAACTCGATTAAATGTAAATTATGTTAGATTAAGTTTAACTAAAAACATAAAAATTTAACTTGACATTTTTTTATTAGATTGAATAATGAATGTGCTCAAAGTAATTGAATCTAACTTGTACACACCCTGCCAATTTGTTGTTTGAGTAGGACATTTTTAAATATTTATTGTATAAATATGAATTTGGATTTTATGCCAAGTTTTTCTATGTCTTTACTCTGATGTATTTTATGTTTTTTCTTTATTATGTCTTTAAAATATATTGATGGTTACTATTTTAAAATTTTAAAATATATTGAAAAAAGAAATATCAATATAATATATTTTTAATATTTAACCGATGACAATATAAAAATTCAATTGAGAATCTAGATTCATGTACATATTTCTTTCAAAGTCAAAAATCTCTTTTTAAGTCTGAAAGTTAAAAAAATAGAGGAATTTCTATACAAGACATTATGTATATATATGATTAAAGACAACAAAGAATAAACCTACGGGTTTTGGATGCAATTGATAATTATTGTAGTGTTAAGTGTTACTCTCAAAATTAACCTACTAATAGCATTAATTTAAGAATAATAAAACAACTACTAGGAACAAATTCAGATATTTATTATATATTAAATAATTAAATTTCATTTAAAATACCAATTTTTAATCCAAACCAAATTTTGAAATATAATTTTTTATCAGATATGAAACCAAATATTCCAAAGAAAAAAACTTACATAAAATACCATACATGTTGATACTCTTTTTCAGTCACATTTAAAATTTAACTTCGATGGTACATAATGTCATTTAATAACATTTTATTACATAAATTATCCGGATAAAACTTTAATTGAGGACAAATGTCAACATCTATAATACAATATATATATACATTTTCTTCATTCTAAAATAAAAAGTGATAAACGAAGATACTTATAAGTGGGGAACGAAATAACTCAAACACAGTTCTCCGTTTGTTACCATTTCTATGGCCTTTATAAGTTTTGATGTCAACAAGAGTTAAACAAACATGCTATAATCAATTGAAGTATTTTCTTGCCAAAAACAATATTTGTAAAAGAGAAAAGAAAAACGACAGGGTAAACTTTGATATTTGTAATTAAAATTTAGATTATTGAAAGCTTATTTGAATGCTAAGATTAAAAGGTATATAAAACTTTTTAAAATGGTTATCCAAGAATACTAATTTCTAATCCTAAGTATTTAGAAGTCTTATGCTTCAAATTTTGAAAATGTGAACTATAACTAGCCCCGCTCTCAAGGTACTTAATAAGTCAATACTGAAAAGTAACAAAACATATTAGCAAGGCACAGAACGTACACTATTAAAGACGTCTATTTCCCGCAAGATTATGGAGGTCACAGGCAAAACTACACGTGGGATAAGAATTTTAATGAAGGAAATAACTTGAATCAGAAATTAATAACCATTGTGGGTTTTCTTCAACCAGATTTAGGTACACAACCATAACTGAATGTAAAAACATGAGATACAGACTTAGAGAGATTATCCAGAGCATATCTCTCTTATGTTATTACAATCCATAAAATCAAGACAAACAAAGTAATCTTGACAAATCTAACACAGTGCAAAGCCAGTGCATATCTCACTATTTAGAAGTCACCTGAAATACATATGAACACCACAATGTCCTATTATTAAAATCCATGCATTTAAAAGCATGCCTAATAACATAACAGATAGAGCATAAAACAATCAGGTATAGTAGTAAAATCGTTGACAATAATGAGTTATATCTCTAATAATTCCTCAATTATAGCCAAAGGATCATTACTTCAGTGTATTAAACCAAAGGGGTCAGTCAAGTGTTAAAAAATTTGCTTCCATCAACTCTTGAAAGATAATTTTCCTGTTCAGCATATCAGGTTTGAGAGCAAAACAAGCACATTCATTGTCACAGTTTATCTACAGACAAAAAGGCAACTGAAAATTAAGCCTGATATGACCACTGACAAAGATGCTAACATAGCTGTGATCAGGCTAACAGTTGGGGTCAACAACAAGCTAGATTTATACACATCTAGCTCAGAAAGGAAATGCACCCTTCTATGAGAGGAGTAATGCAGTAAGATAATTCAAGTAATTCTGGACGATGATTTTCAAAGATTACATTATCAACCTTTATTAGAATTACGAACACAATATTAAATGAGAAAATTGCTCACGCATTTATATAAAGAAGTCAAACACACCAAAGAAAGCATGGAACTAAACAAAACTGCATTTACAAATCTTTTAATTGGTTGGGCCAGTTCATGATCAGTTTTTACATCTTTGCTGCAAAGTGTAGAAAAAAATAAGTAGGTAATGCTTATTGTTTTGCTATTATAGAAAAAGGGATAAACTCTATTACAATTGCTGGTTACCAATTCTATTAGAGCTTGTGATATATAACGATATCAGAATTCTGTTACGAAGTCGAGTGTAAGCAGTACAAATAAATGGATTGTCAGAAAAAAATCAGTGAATTTCCATATCATTCAACGGTCTCTATTCGCCACTTTGAATTGCTAACACTGTACAAAACGACTCATCACTTATACGTAAAGCTATGTTTCAAAGAGGAATCATCATTTTCCGATAGACAAAATTCAGAAACTACACAACAAATAAACAACCTCAACCGCTTAAAATTTTCGACAATTGGAAAGATAGAACAAATTCAAAAACTACACAACAAATTAACAGCCTCAATCGCTTAAATTTTCAACAATCGGAAACAAAAGAAACACGCTCGTATCGCACCAAATATTAAAGAACCAAAACACAAATGAAAACGCCTAGCAGATAGGGTTACCTTTTGTGCGCCTGAACGAACTTGGAATTCTTCGCGTCTTCCTCTGCAAAGAAAACAAAACAGTGAATTACTGAATTACGATTCGATAAAAGAGAAAACACAGTTAAATTCATCAAAAAGAGAGACAGAGAGTGATTGATGTGGTGATTTACCGGTAAGGCCGAGGGAAAACTTTGTGATTACGGCTCCGGTGACTGCGAATCCAACGAGGAAAGGCCAGTTCCGTTTCCATTCGCGCTTGAAGAAAACGGGCCATGGATCGAACTTTCGCATTTTCTAACTCTTTTTATCAACGCTGCTGCTAATGCAATGCTATTTTCTCAGCTTGCTTACGATGCTTTCTTATCGTAGTCTGCTACCAAATCGGAGATCTAAAAGGGTTCCCAGGTTATACCTTTTGGAATCCACGTGGATCCATTCCAAATATAATTGGGCTTCAAAAAAGGCCCAGAGAGAAGGCATCCTCGTTGGGCTACTCTGGCTTCTGAATCCAAACAAGAAATCAATTATATTTAAAGTTTCAAAACCAAAACTAAAACTTTCAAAAGCACACGTCAACATGCTCATAGTTATATTATATATTTTTAGTTACTGAAATTTGACCCAACATTGAAATTTATTTTTGTTCAAAATATTGATATATTTTAATTTTTAAATTTTAAAAATGAATAATATGATCTTTTTAATCCAATTACCTTAATTTTTTTTTGAGGTGTGAATATATTTTCCAACAGATATTGAACGGAAATATGTCAAATAGTGTAAACAACCAATACTAGTATGAAACACATTCGACATGTAAAAAAAAAAGTTAACATAATTAAATTAAAAAGACTATATTCATTCATTTTTAAAGTTTAGGATCAAAATATATAAAATTTTTAAACATGGATGAATTCCAATTTTAGATCAAAGTTCAGATATTAAAAACATATTTACCCCATTTTTTTTCCTATTGTTTTACTGTTTTAGGTTTTACCTTGTCAAATGAACTTGAACCTTCCCATTTATTATTGTAACTTATAACATACTATAACATATTTTATTTATTCCACCGTTTATCGTGAACAAGAAACCAACTTACCTCTAAAATATTGCAACTATTGTATATAAAATATGGTTGTAAACTTTATGGTAAACCTGCTAAGACAAACAAGCTACAACATGACTATGTCAAATAACTCAAGAATGACATAATTAACAACAACCAAACAAAAACAAAGCTTTTATTTATTTATTTATTTATTATTATTTTTTTTTTTTGACTTATACAACTACCTACCATTCAAATATACAAGCAACAAGAAACTTAATTCTCCATCTTTTACCGTGTCAGCAAGTATTACACTGATCACTATCCTTTTTTTTCTCTTTTCGTTGATTTAAAATGGAAATCTCATTTTGAAGTACTTACAAAAGTAGCAAGTGGGAAATTCTTCAAGAGTTGACTTTGTGTTAATATCCATACAAATATTTTGTCTTAGTTGAATTTGCTTCTCATTCTCACCCAAACTGAAGCCATACGGACAAGTACTGTTCCTACCACTGATGATGTCTTTTTTCATGAAACTATATTCTTCATCATGAAATCAACAACCACATGAACATGGATTCTCATCATTTCTTCCTCCTTCAGCTCCTACTAGCTTTTTTCTTTCTCTCTTTAGCTTTTGGAGCCACTCTGCCAGAAGATGAAGGTATGTAAAGATAACCAAAGCAGGATCCATTGGATAACAAAAATAAGATTATTGACTTTTTTTCTACCCATAAACATTGTTTGAGTTGTTTAATAATCATAATGCATATAGTGGAAGCTTTGAAAGACATAGGTGAGAGTCTTGGGAAGAAGGATTGGGATTTCAGTGTTGATCCATGCAGTGGAGAACACAATTGGACATCGCAAACTAAAGTGAGAGGGACAGAAAATAATGTCACCTGTGATTGTTCCTTTGAGAATGCCACAATCTGCCATGTTACTAACATGTACTTCTCTCACTCCCTTTATTTCATTTTCTTGAGCTAACTTCAAACTTGAACACATTTAATTGGTAAAATGAGCATGCAGACTTTTGAAAGTACAAAATCTCCGAGGAACTCTCCCAGTAGCAATGGTTAGATTGCCGTACCTTCAAGAAATGTATGATATTCTTTCACTTTTGCTCACTTTCATTCAACAACAATGTGTTTTCTAAATTCGTATTTTGCATGACACTGTCTCTCTGTTACAGTGATCTTAGTCGCAATTACCTGAATGGGACAATTCCTCCGGAGTGGGGCTTATTGAATCTTGTCCACATGTACACTTTCTTTAGTTTCTCTGTCAATTTTCTTTCACCAATCTATAAATGCATACACGAACAATGCTACTACTCCCTCTGTTTCATAAAACCTGCAGTTTAAGATTATTTTCTATTCCTTCAGTTTCACAAATATTACTGTGATTGAAACACTAAGAGTAATACATATTTATGGTAGTTCTCTGAGTGCTAATCGACTCACGGGTTCAATCCCCCCAGAGCTTGCAAACATCTCCACTCTCCAAAGTTTGTGAGTTTTCTTTTTCTGGTTATCCACCATGCATTGTTTTCAAGCATTTATAATCTCATCTGGGTTTAACTTTGGCTTTATGTGAATAGGACCCTCGAATTCAACCAACTCTCTGGAAATCTTCCTAGTGAGCTTGGGAATCTTCCAAATATTCAAAGACTGTATGACGTTTATTTTGTTTCAACTTTAGTACTATGTTTAGGTTGTTTGCTTTCCTTGATTTTTGTTCCAAAACATCAAATGTCAATGCTCGTTGAGTAACAGTTTAGTTTAATTAGAATACCTTGGTTTCTCTTGATGATTTATTGTTGCTTTTAATACGTTTAGGCTACTTACCTCCAACAATTTTACTGGAGAGTTGCCTGCAACATTTGCAAGACTCACTACTTTGCAGGAAGTGTAAGCTTCCTATTTTCTTAATTTTAATACACTGATTAGTGACTATTAAATCAGTATATATATATATATATATATATATTGCTATTTTAAGTTCCATCTTTAGCTAAAGTTTTTCTTTTTTGTTTCATGTCATCACATTATGCAGTCGACTAGGGGATAACAAGTTCTCTGGAAGGATACCCGATTTTATTCAAAGCTGGACAAGTGTCCAGAAACTGTGAGAATCTATGTTTTGTTCATTTATATTGGTACCATGATAACTGTTCATGATTATTGAGGAACAGAAACCCTTGATCTCAAAGAAATTTTCTTTTGTTATGACAGAGTGATTCAAGGAACTGGATTAAGTGGGCCAATTCCTTCTGGAATTTCACTACTTGAAAGTTTAACAGACTTGTATGTCTGGTATCTTATGTAGTAAACGAGGTTTTCAATTTACTTTCATTTTAGATGCGTTTATCCGTGCTTAAAATGTGATGTGCAGGAGAATTAGTGATATAGAGGGATCAGACTATTTTCCTTTTCCCCAACTTGACAATCTGGCAAATTTGGAAATTCTGTGAGTTGATTTCATCAATGAATACTCTGTCATATTGAGTTCAGAACAAGGAAATTACAATACTGATTTATTTTGCTGTCTATCTTACTGTTTCGCAGAATTCTGAGGAGTTGCAATATCAATGGAACAATACCTGAATATCTGGGGAATATGTCTAATTTACAAACCTTGTAACTTCTGTTACTCTCCCAATGTGCTTAAGTGCAACTACTTCTAACAATGTTCTTGCATTGCATTTAAATTTCAATAGTATTTTTCTTTCATACCAATGCATCAAAAAACACAACTTCAATTCTCCTCGAGTTTACAACACTATAGAATGTTTTCTAAGCTATTTTCCTTCAGCTTAATCTGGTTGAAATTTTTTTCAGAGACCTCAGCTTTAACAGATTAAGTGGACAGATTCCAAGCAGCTTTGAGTATGGCTTAAGAAAGACAGATTATATGTAAGAATTTTGTTAACTTCTTTTCTCTTCCTCCAAACTGGGCTGGCATTTTCCGGTAACCAATTAGTGTTGTTAATTTTCATTTAGGAGCAATAGCATGATTCAATATTACTAGAGTTTTCACCATGATTCTAGGACTGGATAAATCACAAGTTTTATACATGATAATTTCTTTAAATTCTTCAATTGTAGATATTTAACTGGAAACATCCTCACGGGACCTGTACCTGCATGGGCAGAGAAAGAAAAAAATGTGTAAGTTTTATTTCAATGGTTTTATTTTATGTTATGATTCCTTAAATTGAATAGTTAATGAGTTCTGAGGGGAAAGAGACTTTATAAGCATATCATTTGGTGTCTTTCTATGTGAAAAGTCTAGTCTTGGTTGTAAGGTTTCTGTTTGTATCAGTACTTGATCGCCACCTATGCAGTTGCAATTATAGCACTCTTTTAGTTTATTCCATCATGCTTCATGCTCAAAGTTATGCCATAACTAAAGAGCTTATTAGACAAGTGCTTGATTAAATTGTTTACCTGAAAGGCACCTTTGAGTTACTATACTAGTCGTCATAGGTTTCTTTCTAGTCCTCAGTTTCATGAAGTCTATATCTGTTTTGCATCTTGTTAGATTTTCTGAATCAAATTTTATAATCTGAACCAGAGATCTTTCGTACAATAACTTTACCATGGAAAACTCAGGACAGCAGCCATGTCAACGGGGAAATGTGTAAGAATGCTTGCATATGAGAACATTTGTTTGCAACTTAAAGAACCTATCTGAGTCATAATCTTCTGTTGTATCCCATAGGAACTTGTTTGCAAGCTACTCGGTGGACAATAGCTCGTAAGTTTGATATATCTTTTGACATTTCCCTTTCATATGGTCATTTTAAATTTTAGATGGATCATGCTAAATAGCTTTTTCACTTTGGTCATTCCTTCAGAGAATCCGTTTCATGTTTAAGAAGTGTTGCCTGTCCTAAAAGTAAGTTTTACTTTTCTTTTTTGATAACGATTTTATACACATCTAAATTTTCACTAACCTTTACTTGTCCCAGAATACCTTGTACTCACTAATCTGCTTGTCCCAGAATCACACTCTCTTCATATAAATTGTGGTGGAAAGCAAGTAACAGTGGATGGAAATGAAACATATGATGAGGATACAGATAATGCAGGACCAGCTAGGTTCCACCTAAGTGGAAAAAACTGGGGATTTAGCAGCACTGGTCACTTCATGGATAATGACCGTGCAGAATATTATACTTGGCTAAATCAATCTCAGCTTTTCTTGGCTGATGCTGAAATATACATGGATGCACGTGTTTCTCCCATTTCTCTCACTTATTATGGGTTTTGCCTGGGAAATGGAAACTACACGGTGAATCTACACTTTGCAGAGGTCATGTTTACTGAAGATCAAACATTTAACAGCCTAGGAAGACGCATATTTGATGTCTACATTCAGGTAAATTATCACAAACTTTTGTAGTTTTATCTTGTCTGTTATGAGTACTTTATAAAATTGTATATATGCCATATTCAAATTCTATATCTTCAATTTTTGAAAAGAAATTTGATTAGAGATAGATGTGTTCTTTTATAATCCATGTGAAGCCTTAGAATACCCAGAATCTCACATATCAACTGGAGAAATTTCCCCACCTTGGTACCTTATGAATTTGATTTCTTCAATTGATTAAAAGATATTTGAATATTGCATGCTTAAAAATGTAGCCATTATGAGGCATTATTAAGGTTGGTTAAGATTTCTTGCAGGGAAACATGGTGCTCAAGAATTTCAATATTGCAGAAGAAGCAGGAGGAGTTAATAAAGCAGTCACAAAATCATTTACCATTGTGATTAGTAGCAACACATTGGAAATTCGCCTATATTGGACTGGGAAAGGCACAATTGGTATTCCATTTAAATCAGTATATGGTCCTCTTATATCAGCTATTTCTGTAAATCCCAGTGAGTTGTGCTTCTCATTCGGTACTTAATATTCATATAGCACATGGATGTTACCATGCAATATAAGTTCTTGAATAACAATGTTTTCTATTATAATCAAGCAGACTTCATCCCTCCCTCAGAAAATGGAAGTAGAATATCTGCAGGTGCTGTGGTTGCAATTGTGGCTGGTGCAGTAGTCTTTCTAGTCCTGGTGTTTGGTATACTTTGGTGGAGAGGCTTTCTAGGACAGAAAAGTTCTTTAGCAAAAGGTAATTGCAAATAACTTATTCTGTCATGATGATAACCTTTGTGCTTCACCTTAAGGACTTTCAATGTACAAAAAAGAACTCTTGCATGTAGCATGAATTTTCTTATGAGCCTAAATTTAGGGTATGCAGTTAAATCTACAGTCTTTTTTTGTTTAATTGACAGAGCTAAAGGGGTTAAAACTGCAAATGGGTATATTTACCTTACGACAAATCAAAGCAGCAACAAATAACTTCAACAAAGCCAACAAAATTGGAGAAGGAGGGTTTGGTCCTGTGTACAAGGTAATTTAGATAGTATGGCATATCCCCTCAATTATTATGAGTCTATTTTAACTGAAGATGTTACTTTTGAGGGAAAAATCAGCATTCCAACCCAACAACTATGTTGCATTGCTCCATATGCAGGGAAATTTATCAGATGGGACAATAATAGCAGTGAAGCAGCTTTCTTCCAAATCAAGGCAGGGGAATCGTGAGTTTATAAATGAGCTTGGCATGATTTCAGCTTTGCAACATCCTTGTCTTGTTAAACTTTATGGATGCTGTGTTGAGGGAGATCAATTGTTGTTGGTCTATGAATATATGGAAAACAATAGCCTTGCTCGTGCTTTGTTCGGTAATTCTTTCTAATGTGGTCGATTTCAGTTGTCCCTTCTATGATATTTCAGTTTGTGTAATTCATTTTTATTCACTGATGAAGGTCCAGAAGAACACCAAATTAAATTGGATTGGCCTACAAGGCAAAACATCTGTGTTGGTATTGCCAAAGGTTTGGCATACCTGCATGAAGAATCAAGATTGAAAATCGTTCATAGGGACATCAAGACCACTAACGTGTTGCTTGATAAAGATCTCAAACCAAAGATATCTGACTTTGGTTTAGCCAAGCTCGATGAAGAGGACAATACCCACATAAGCACCCGAATTGCTGGAACTTAGTGAGTTTCTGTATTTTGATTTTCTATACAGATTTTATGAGGAAATGTTTTCTATGCATGATATGATTAGACTATGAAGCAATAAACCAGAGAGATTATCAAATTGCATACCTTGTTGAATCAGATTTAGCCAAGTATAGTTAATGATTAAAAAGCAATTGAGGATGCAAAAGTTTGAGCAATTAACACGTTTCTTAAATCAATGTAGCTCATAGAACTTGTTTTGTGCAGTGGATACATGGCTCCTGAGTATGCCATGCATGGTTATTTGACTGACAAAGCAGATGTTTATAGTTTTGGAATTGTTGCCTTGGAAATTATAAGTGGGAGGAGCAATATAATCCAACGACATAAAGAAGCATCATTGCATCTTCTTGATTGGGTAAGTGTGCTTCCTTAGAGTATTCAAAAAAATGTTATTTTCCTTTGAGAACCACAACTTTCACAGTTCCACATAATATCAAATTTGGCAGTAGAATCTTACTTGTGACTACTTAAGTTATTTGGACTGCAATTTTATCAGAGTCCTGCTTAAGTTATGTTGGAAGTCTTATATCGACTAGAAATAAAGTCAATTTAAAATATATAAATGAAACAAATCTTATCTTACAAGCTGATTTTGTAAGATTGAGTTAGGTTTGAAGTATGAAATCAGGTTATAACATTATAACATAGATAAGATTATATGGCTTTTGTTTACCAGGCACACATGCTAAAAGAGAGTGGCAATCTAATGGAGTTAATTGATGGTAGATTGGGTTTGGACTTCAACAAAAAGGAGGTTATCACAATGATCAATGTGGCTCTTTTATGCACCAATGCAACAGCATCCCTCAGGCCTACAATGTCCTCAGTAGTAAGCATGCTTGAAGGTAGATCTGTGGTTCAGGAGTTGATTTCAGAGTCAAGTGAGACACTGGATGAGAAGAAGTTGGAAGTAATGCGACAGCATTACCAAGAGATAGAAGAAAATAATCTAAGTGAGAGCAACAATCAGAGTCTCTCAGTGGATGACACATTGGCCACTTCATCTATATCTGCAACAGATCTATACCCTGTAAACATGAATTCTTCATACTGGGAGAAAAGGGGTTGGTGAGAAACCTTCAAAACAGATATTGCTTTGAACTTGTATGAATTACTTTAGGCTTTTTTTCAAATCTGGGTGACTTTGTCATGAGTTGGAATGTTCTTCAATTTTTCTCCTATAGATCCTGAAGCATGATTTGCCTGAATTAACCATCCATTAAATTCGGGAACTCAGTAATCCATTTCAAAATTTTCTTGAATCATCATACCAAAAGTTGAATTAATTCTAAGTAAATTTCCTGAGTTATTAAACCCATGAAGCCAACCTCACTTGATTGAACCAGATAATGAGAAAACTGTCAGTAAATTTTTTGAGTAAGTTGAGCCCTCAAAATGGTCGATGGCATCATGAAAGTACATGAAAAGGTAATACATGAAGATGCAATAAATAGCAAAATGCATGATAACAACAGTCTGTAAGGAAAACAAATATACACAAGTAGGGTTTGTGTAAAACTGTTAAGGAATTTTGTTTCCTAGTAGTAACCTTTTCGTAACAAAAACTCTCCAAAAAGATTCATGGATCCTGTCACATCACATTGATGGATATTGAACTATGAATTTGACCTATACTTTCCATTCTCTGCATAAGAATCTTGGATTACCGTTCATGTACGGCAGAGAATTAATACTTTTTTTTTTTTAATTAAAGACTGCAATGAAAGTGTGTGTTGAATAGAGAATAATTCAGGAGAAGCGTATGTTCTTTGATTGCCACGTCCTTATCCATGAGTTAAATGCAAGTACAACTCAGAGTTTCAGACCGCAACTACAAATTTGATTCAATATTTATTGTGACAAACTACAAGAACCTAGGTTTTCAAATTTCAACCATGGATTTTGTTTGAGTCTGCGAGTATATATAACTCTACAATTATGCGCTAATTTTGCGTCCATTTGTGTAGAACGCCATAATAGATAGAAGCACGAGGCAGAAGAATGTTATGACAGAAAATTAGTGTTGAAAGGGTCAGTGTGAAATAACTTCAATGGTGACAAAAAATCTAGAACTAGAAGATTTTATGGATTAAACCTGCATAGACTGAAGTCAATAATAGTTGCCAATGTGGAAGAAAAGAAAATAATGATACTACAAACAAAAGCATTGAATATATCAATGGTAGTAGTAGCAGTGCCGTTTGTGGACTGCTCCACTTAGAAGCTAAGTTAGGGTTAAGATTTTAAGAAACCATGGTTCATGCATGGTGGCTTATTATTAAGCTTTATGTGGAAATTGTACATGGCAGAGCCTTATAGAAATGTGTAACCCTAGTTATGTTGCTTAGACTGATACTGTTAACCTTAAAGTTTAACATGTCATTCATTTGATTACATATAATATATTGAGATTATCTACATTTTTCAACATAGAGAACCTTAATGATATATTTCAATTTATAAACATGGTTTAATAAAAATCAAGGATGAGGTTAAGAATATATTTGTCCATGTTTAATAAAAACCAATTATATATATTCATATCCAAAATTGATATAAATATAATTTTGGGTTTTTATATAGAAAATTGATACAATGAGTGTTAAACAAATTTAATTTTGATCTTTTTGGTAAAAAAATAATTTTTATTTTTTAAAATATAAATAAAAATCCTGTTATGTTGAATTTCTATTTTACAACTTTTATTCATGTACAATTTTCATATAACATCATCTAATTAAACATTTGTTGCTTCAATTTGTAATGTTAAATATTTTTAATTTGAAATGCATAAAGGAATTATTGAATAAAGTTATATATATATATATATATATATATATATATATATATATATATATATATATATATATATATATATATATAAAAGATTACTTTAATCATTAAAATTATTTTTTTATGTGATTATAAAAGTAACATCAACTTGGTCACTTAATTAGTAGTACAAAAGAAAAATACCATTTTTTATATATATATATAAAAAAAAAACTGAAATGAAGTTAGAATTTGGATTCTTTGCTGAATATTTTTTTGATGTTCTTCTACTGTATCTTCATAATATAATGATTACCACTAATTTTGATATTTTAAAATATATTAAAAGAATATTTAAAATACTAATACAATATATTTTAATGATGAGTAGAGAACAACAAAAAAAACGGTAAAAAATATGAACTCAGTTAGAATTTGGATTCTAATTATAAATGTCACTAATTACATTATTAAAGTAAATTTATGTGTGGCTTTGCATGTCTTACCAATGTTTGACCTATGTGATAGGTTTACTTGGTGAGTGTGATTCCACAATGTGTCTTCTTCAGCTTGGCCTCCCCCACATGACTTTAACCTAAATTCTCATGTTCTCTTCCACAAACAAAAAATCTCATTGGTTTGTCGTCACACCCTACACTCTCTATTTTTTTCCCATAAAACCCAAAACGTAAAATCAAAAATTAGACAATATTCCATACCCAACTTTAAGAATTTTCCATAACTTGGTAAAGACAAAGATAACCCAATTAATGATATAATTATCATACATTTGAAGAAATATGATATAACTTCGTTAACATATATAATTAAAATAAAATATGTAAGTAAATACAAATTCTAATTTATAAATTCATTTTTTGTGAGATTCATATAGATTTATTTATTAAAAATTATCTTGAAAAATTTATTGGATTTATTATTTTATTCATAGATATTTAATCTCATCTCAGAGTTTTTAGTATTAAGAGATATGTACTAGAGATATTATATTATATACAACTATAAGGATAAAACAAAACATCAATAAATATAAATATTATCTCATAAACGTAATGAATTATCTTTTATAAGATTGAATTAAATTTAAATTATATCTTGAAAAGTAAATGAAAACGTTATTGATGACATAATATATCAATATTTTTTTAATAACAATCTTTTGTTTTAAAATATATTTTAATAGGCTAAAAACACTAGGTTGAAAATGAAACACAATGAATATGATTTTACGTGATTGAACTGTTGGAGTTCGTACCGGTTAGGAAGAGAAGTTTGTTTTATTTAATGTCTTTTTTTGAATAAAACAGGAATTTTGTGATAAGAAAACAAAAATTCATATCTAAAATCATAGATATTTCAGAATTACTATTACTTAGGAAAGACTAGACTCAATATCTATTTATATGTATATATATATAGGAAGAGAAGTTTGTTTTATTTAATGTCTCTTTTTGAATAAAACAGGAATTTTGTGATAAGAAAACAAAAATTCATATCTAAAATCATAGATATTTCAGAATTACTATTACTTAGGAAAGACTAGACTCAATATCTATTTATATATATATATATATA
>Ga0214544_1004186_pt1 | contig 29126 bp, 13 predicted proteins | sample CNSS3metaG_FD_160074 | JGI IMG/M metagenome (GOLD analysis project Ga0214544, IMG submission 160074) | Root nodule microbial communities from cowpea collected in UCLA plant growth center, Los Angeles, California, USA - CNSS3 | ecosystem: Host-associated > Plants > Roots > Nodule | place: USA...
GGTTTGTTTTTTTTGTCTATTTTTTTTTGTTTTTTTTTTTTTTTTTTTTTTTATAATGCAATTAGTCCAGTGCGTGGTGGAAATGGTTATTGTGATATTAGTTTTTTCGTTGGTTGAAGGATTTTTTTTGTGATTTTTCATGTGGTTGTAGTCACAGATCTGAAAAAGCGCACAGTCATGTATGATGGAATGTGAACATTGTAGAGTCTCGGTCTGTTCTGCTTATTGTACATGGAAGATAGAGAGGAGACCACCCATGGTACTGCAATTCCCAAAAAATCGAGATCTTTGGATCTGAAGAGTTTGTATAAACCAAAACTGAAAAAAGAGAGTCCAGAGAAGGGCTTAAAGAGGAAAGGGAGTCATCCTGGGGGTGTTTATGAAAATACGAACAAGAAAAAGAAGACCAGAAAGGAAGTGTCTCTAAGTAGCTTAGAGAATGCTGATACTCTCAACAAGAAGGTTGTCGATGAAGAATTTCAGAAAGGGTTTGGTTCTGGCAGGCAGGAATTGTGCGAACAAAAGTTGGAGCCAAAGCAGGGATCAGGTAGCAATACTGTGCTGAATAAAGGCTCGCTATGTTTTGATGAAAATGTTTACATTCCAAAGCGAAGGAGGGATTTTGTGGGGAGAAGGAAAATTGAAGTTGGTTTGTCTCCGAAGTTGGCTAGAGAGTCTAGTAATACAGGTGGCCATGGTGATCAGATACATAAGTTAAGTAGTGATGATTTGGACAGGGGGATTGAATCGTCAAAGATCAAACACAAACGAGATTTTGATGAGTTTAAGGGAACTAAAAGTAAATCTGCTGTAAAGAGTGGTGATTCCTCCTCAAAGAAGTCACTGAAGAAGGACAGAAAGCTAAAGGCATTTGCTCCAGATAGAAATAGGGTCGCCACGGAGGTTAAGCCTCGTATTGATAGTAGTAAAACATCTGATTACAAACAAAAGGCTGTGGCTCCGGATAGGGGCAGGGTTGCCAAGGAGGTTCGACCTCTGATTGATGATAGTAAAACATCTGACTACAAGCAAAAGTCTTTGGCTCCTGATAGAAATAAAGTTGCCAAAGAGGTTAAGCCTCTGATTGATGCTAATAAAATATCTGATTATTTGCGGGAAGATGAAGAGGAGAATCTTGAAGAGAATGCAGCAAGGATGCTGTCTTCACGATTTGATCCAAATTATGCCGGCTTTTGTTCAAGTAGTAAGCCCTCTACATTGCCATCATCAAATGGGTTGTCCTTTTTGATCTCTTCTAGTCGGAATATTGATAGTTGTGCGTCTAAGTCTCATTCAGGTTCAGAATCAGCATCAGTTGATACTGCTGGCAGAGTCTTGAGACCGAGGAAACAATACAATGAAAAAGGTCGTTCCCGCAAGAGGCGGCACTTTTATGAAATTTCATTAGGTGACTTAGATAAACATTGGATACTGAACCAGAGAATTAAGGTGTTTTGGCCTTTGGACCAAATTTGGTATCATGGTCTTGTTGATGACTATAACAAAGAAACAAAGTGTCATCATATCAAATATGATGATCGGGAAGAAGAGTGGATTAATCTCGAAACAGAGAGGTTCAAACTCCTGCTACTTCCAAGTGAAGTTCCTGGAAAAGCAGGGAAAAAAAGAGCAGTAAGGAAAACTAAAAGCCCTAGCCAGCAAAAGGGAAGCCTGTCCAGCAAAGAAAGGCAAATAAGAGATGTGATTACTGAGAATAACAGTTGTGGTGAAAGCTGTATGGACACAGAGCCTATAATCTCTTGGTTGGCTCGATCTTCCCATCGGTTTAAATCTTCTGCCTTTAATGGGGTTAAGAGAAAGAAAAATCCTATTACACTTCCAAGTACAGCCTCATCATTAAGCAATGAAGCTGTGAAAACAGGGAGGCCCTTAGTTGAGAGTTCCCCGAGGGATGGGAAAAGCAGCTTTTCCAGAGATTCTGTATCAGAAGATAAATTAGGTGATAACTTTGGGAGTAAGTCTCCATTGCAAAGCTTCAATTGCCCTAAAGATGACAAACGACCTATTGTTTATTTTAGAAGGCGGTTTCGTAAGCCAACCCCAATGTCACCACATATTTCTGAAGATAAACATGTTAACACAACTGCATCTTGTTCCATTTCTTTGGATCCTGTGGCTGGTGGGCCTATGGATGTAAAAGAATCCAATGATGGGAGGGGTGAGATGGAGGGACCATTGTGTTACACACATAATGGGGGGGTTTTTAAAATTTTTTTGGAAACTGGTTCAGCAACATTCAAGTTTGGCTTAAAGTATCCAATACAATCTGTGTTGAATGGCTCGTTCAAATTAGAGAATTTGTGGCTGTTCCGTGCTATTCTGCTACTTCAGTATGGTACAGTTATGAGCCTGTGGCCAAGAGTTCATTTGGAGATGCTTTTTGTTGACAATGTGGCTGGATTGAGGTTTCTCTTATTTGAAGGCTGCTTGATGATGGCTGCAGCCTTTGTCTTTTGTGTCCTTCGGTTATTTCATCAACCTGCTGAACAGGGGAAGTATATTGACGTGCAGTTGCCTGCTACATCGATCCGATTCAGGTTTTCTAGTGTTTATGGTATAAGGAAGCCTCTTGTGTTCACATTTTACAATTTCTCGAGAGTGAAAAATACAAAATGGATGTATTTAGATTCAAAACTTCAGAGACATTGCTTACTCGGTAAGCAGCTCCATCTCTCCGAATGCACATATGACAACATCCAGGCGCTTCAAAACCAATCTAGTGAGTATCCAATTACGTCCATCAGAGGGAACCCCTTAGTCAAGGTACTTTCTCCAATTTTGTTATTATGTTTTCTGATTGGTAACTCCGTGTCTTTCACCTCATTTCAAGATTATCTGTGCTATATTTAATAATGTATACTGCCAAAACCCCCAGTCACTGCTATTTGAGTTGTGTTGGATTTTTTGCATGAACAGGTCATGCAGAAGAGGATTAGGCCAGGGATTAACGTTATGGGTGTTTCCAGAGAGTTATCTCAGGCTGATACCAGTGAATATTCTGACTCTGGCAAGAGAAAGATTCCTCCATTTTCACTTTCTTTTGCTGCTGCACCTACATTTTTTATTAGTTTACATTTGAAGTTGCTGATGGAAAAGTCAGTAGCTCATATTAGCTTTTGTGATCATGCACTGGTAGATGATGAGGAAGACTGTGGTCCGATGACAGATGACTGCTCTAGCATCGATGATTGCTCTAACAGAAATGCAGAATTTAATGTGAAGAAAGATATGATTACTTTGTCAAAGGATGCTGTGCGTGATGGATTGACTTGTGCCAAGCCTGATTTATTAATTAGTCCATCTAATGGCAGTGGTCAAGTTCTCTCCCAAAATTACCAGAATATTGATCGTAGTGCTGATAGAACTTCCATATTGGATTGTTCTGAGAAGCATCGGAATGTTCAGTTACCAGACTGGCAAACATGTCACTTTGACCATTCTTTTCCTTCAAATTCTTTATCTGATAAGATTAAAGTGAATGATGATTCTCATTCTTTCCTGTGCGATTTGAGTGTTCAAATACCTTCTGTCAATCAATTTGAGAAATCTTGTGATGGTGATTTGCGTGATGCTCAACACTCTTCTGATTTTTCCTGGAATGCAAATGGAGGTGTCAGTCTCAGCCCCAACCCAACAGCTCCCAGAAGTTCTTGGCACCGGAACAGAAATAATTCCTCATCTTTTGGATTCCAGTCTCATGGGTGGTCTGATGTGAAGGGTGATTCTCTTCACAATGGTTTAAGCAGTGGACCTAAGAAACCAAGGACACAAGTATCTTATTCAGTGCCTATTTCTGGGTATGATTACAATTCGAGGCACAGAAGCCATTATCAGAGACAGAGAGGGTTGCCTCACAAGCGAATTAGAAAGGCTAATGACAAGAAATCATTGGATGTTGCTAGGAGTCCTGAAAAGAATCTGGAGTCATTATCGTGTGGTGCTAATGTGTTGATTACCCTTGGTGATAAGGGGTGGAGAGAATCCGGTGCTCGAGTTGTACTAGAATTGTTTGATCATAACGAGTGGAAACTTTCTGTAAAAGTTGCAGGTATTACAAGGTATTCATACAAAGCACATCAGTTTCTGCAGACTGGATCAACAAATCGTTACACTCATGCTATGATGTGGAAAGGAGGGAAGGATTGGATCTTAGAATTTCCTGATCGGAGTCAGTGGGCTGTTTTCAAGGAGATGCATGAGGAATGCTACAACCAGAACATCCGTGCTGCTTCAGTTAAAAATATACCTATTCCTGGTGTTGTCTTGATAGAAGAAAGTTATGATAATGAAGCAGAAGCTACTTTTGTTCGTGGCTCTAAATATTTTCGACAAGTTGAAACAGATGTAGAGATGGCTCTGAATCCATTGCATGTATTATATGATTTGGATAGTGAAGATGAGCAGTGGATTTTGACTATTCAAAATTCTGAGAAAGATAATGGTTTCTTGGATGGGATCTCCGATGAGATGTTTGAGAAAACAATGGACATGTTTGAGAAGGCTGCATATGCTCAGCAGCGTGATCATTTTACTCCAACTGAAATAGAGGAACTGACTGTTGATGTTGGGCCCTTCTGTGTAACCAAAATCATTTATGAATACTGGCAGCAGAAAAGGCAGAAGAAGGGAATGCCGCTAATACGACATTTTCAGGTACATTCTAAAAGATAACCAATGTAATTTATGATATTATCATTCTGTTTTAGGAATGTTACACTGGTACTGATTAATGACATTTTGAATGATACACTAGCTTTACACGTGAATAGGAAGGGGGATAGAGAAGTAAAGGGGAAGGGATTTTAATGTGCGTGGCAGTGGATTATTTTTTACTTATTTGCCCTAGTTGTACCTATCAGCAAGCTGAAGGCCAGCCGAACGTAATGCTAGGTGTTTTTAGTTGTTACCTATTGATTGAGATGTATTTTAACGTTGTGATTTTGCAATTGATTATCTTAAGTATGGTGGTATTACGCAATTTACCTTTTGTTTCGTTTCAACATTGTCTGTTTCTTTCGAACACCCGATATTTAGGCACGTTATCAAGGTTGAAAATTTACCTCTACTTGTTTATGCTCTATTCAGCCACCTCTATGGGAAAGATATCAACATGAATTGAGGGAGTGGGAAGTTTCCGTGACGAAGAATAATATTCCCATTTCTAATGGGTGCTTGGACAAGGGTGTGGCTGTGGAGAAGCCAGCTATGTTTGCTTTCTGTTTGAAACCAAGAGGTTTGGAAGTACCAAACAAAGGGTCAAAACATCGATCACAAAAGAAAATATCGGTCTCAGGCCATTCAAACAATATTCTGTATGAACAGGATGGATTCCATCCTTACGGTGAGTATTTCATTCATGACATGATTAACATTTTGAACAACTTATGCACTTCTCCTTACATCTGTTTGGTGTGTCCTCAGGACGAAGATTCAATGGGTTGGTATATGGTGATGAAAAGTTTGCATTCCCAGGTCATAGTTATGATTCGGTGGATGATTCCCCATTGCCCCAAATCTCTCCGATATTCTCACCCCGAGACGTTGGCAGCATGGGATATTATTCTATAAACAACCGTTATGACAGGAATCATATACCCAAATATAACAGACACAAGTCAAGGAAATTTGGATCATTTGGGTTTCACAATGATTCCTATAGTCAGAGAATTTCATCTTCAGGGAAGAGAAATGGGGATGGTAGGTGGAATGTGGGGTATTATGACTTGGCAGGAGGCCACAGGCAATACCTCTTGGATGGTCCTCAGAGACATGGGATTGATCAAAGTGATGGTACAGATCTGTATGAACTTAGAATGCGTGATGCCTCGGGAGCTGCTCAGCATGCAGTTAACGTAGCCAGAATGAAGAGAGAGAGAGCTCAGAGATTGCTCTACAGAGCGGATCTAGCAATTCACAAGGCTGTGGTTGCTCTTGTGACCGCTGAAGCAATGAAAGCTTCTGAAGATTCCAATGGTGATGGGTAGATAAAACATGAATGTCTGACTCTGATAACTTCATGGATCCCTCCAGTTTGCAATTGAGCTGCATGGAGGCCGGCAGCAAGTAGACTCAGCAGTGAGTTTACCAGACAAAGCAACTCCTTCGACTTTGTTAATGGCGCTGAACTTGAAGCCGTGAGAGCTGATATCAATGGGATGGAGTAGATTTTGTTGCTTCAAAGTGCAACTCTTTTGCACGGTTTTCCGGCACCTTCCCCAGCTATGCCTAGTTCAGTGCGTGGTATGGATCTATGGAATTTTGGCTGCCTATATTTTGTACAGAATTTTTTCCCCTTGACCTCAGTTTCAAATGTTAAATATGAAAATAGAAATCGGCCAAATAATACGACACCACCTTCCATGGAATTGCAGTTCTATTTATGTCATAACTGGACACATAATTCGCCAGATAGTAACGCAATTTCCCTTTTTTCTCACCACAAGGATCATCGAAAGAAATTTGTCTTGCAGGCAAACCAGTTTATATTTTTCGTATATGGCTAGTCTTTTATCTTGGTTGGGTTTTTTATCAAATGTGTCTACTGCAAGAACTTTTATTTCAAGATTAGGGATCCTGTTGAAAAGTTTAACCATAAAATATCTGAATCATAGAAATTGATCTGGTTTATAAATACAAAATTTTAGGAGTATCAACAACTGGATGCTAGTTGAAACAGCACCCAATGCAGAAGATCCGATTCCGAAGGTACTGATTTAATGTCTGGCTTTCAGTGATAGTTACAATCTTTGGTTTGAAATGTGACCATTGTTTTTGGGTCAGAAGCAACCATTTGGTCCAAAGCTTCGCGTAATCTGAGTTAGCTAAGTGCATATAATTACTTTCTGCACCATTATACTCTTGCACCTCTACTTTCTTTTTGGGATTGACGTATAAGAAACTAAAAAAATAGTCCAAAAATTTTAATTTTATTAGTTTTTTTAATATATAATTAAGTGTAAATTTAACTTTAACAATGGTTTTAAACGCATAAAATACGTGTTTAATTCTCTAAACGACTTCAAATAAAAGTAAGAAAAAAAATTCTATTGATAATTTTTTCTTATATGAAAATAATATATTAAATCAACTATTTATTCCTTTTATCTAATGCTCATTTAACCTTTGAATATAGATGGGAATGCTTAGTATAATATTAGAACTTGTTTCACCAAAATGAATGCTATTAGTTTTAAACTCATTTATTCAAGTGTGAATTATGATAATTTGGTATAGTGTCTAATACAAGATAATTTTGGAAAACTAGCTCATCATTTACCCCAAATTCGTTGGCCATGGATAGAGATATTTGCATACGATATACCGTTTATTTTGGATTTTAGATTTGGATATGTCAAATTTTTTTCTTAAAAATAATATGTTTAAAAATATATCATTTTTTTTAAAAATATAAGTAATTGAATAATTAGTTTCAAATTTTGGATTAAAAATTAAGAACCGAACTCGATAAAATAAGACGTTTTTTTTTAATGCAATGTTACATATTTAGAGTTAATTAACAACTAACATAGATGGGTATATTTATTGAAAATAATTTTTCAATTTGATTATATTGTTATCATAACATATTTATATTTTTCGGAAACATATACAAAATTCATATTCAAGTTATCGACTATATAATTATGCATTTTACTTATGATGATGAGAAAAAAACTTAATTAGACATATATCAATAACTATAAGAAGAGCACATTTTTTAGTTATAAAATGTTTAATAATATTTTTTAAAATTTGATAATATTTTTTTTTTGTAAAAATAAAAAGGCCAAAATTAATTTAAAATAAATTATAAAATATTGATTTGGTTTGATTTAGATTTTATGTTAAATTTAATCTAATTAAATTACATTTATTTTTTATTGTTGTTATTAATAGTGATTATTTTAGAAATTAATATCTTTTTATTGTGTAAATTAGTATTCAAATTTGTCATTATGGCAATTAACAGTCTCTAAAATGAGTTATAAATGAAGTATTTATTTATTTTTTTTTTGTAGTGAAACATGTTTCAATCATAATTTTTGTGTAAGGGTTTAATTCTCCATAAAAATGATGAGATGACATCACCAATGTCATGAAAAGTTATGGTGTAAACGTTTTTGCAGTTATTTTATGTTGTTGTGACCTAAGATTTTCATATTTGATTGGTGTCTGTCTATTGAACAAATGATTGTGACGAAAGTCGGTTCAATGAGAAGTAAGAAATGATTGTTTTTAGAAGCATTTTCTTTGCATATGGTGTATCCATGATTGAAATGTTATATTATGCCATTAAAACAACATAATGAAGGGAATGACCAATTCCAATTCATTTCAGAGATGTTATGCTCCAAATTTGTCAAGACAAATGCAGATACATTCAAATTATAGGAACAAGTATAGAGAATAAATAAACTTTACTCTCAACATTATGCACAAAACATATGGTGCATATACAATATGGACACAAAATTTGACAAAAATCTTAAAATGATAGAGCATGGTTATGATACAATATATACAAGTTAATGTAAAGTTATATATAATAATAATACTAATAAATATTTTAATTAAGATTCAAGTTTTTTTGTAATTAATATATTTTTTTAGTAAAAAAAAGTTACAAAAGTTTTTAAAAGTTTATATTTTTTAATTGAATCTTTCTTACTAATTATAATGATATTTCTGTTTAATTTTATAATCTCAAGCAAAATATTACAAATTAGGTAATACATGACGAAAATATTTTTTTAAATTTTAATTAGTTTTAAAAAAAAACATTGTTTATTTGATAAATTAAATATTGAAATAAAAATCAAATGAAATATGTGGAGACATGAAATGATGATTGGTAAAGATAATTACAATTTTAGAGTTTCGTTTTATTTATTGTTTTATGGTATTTTATTTGAAACTATAAAATCAAATAGTTATATAATCTCAATCATAACCGAAACTCAATTAAAAAAATATAAAAAATTAAACACCATAAATTTTATTCATTAGATATTAAAATGAAAATATTCAAGAAACATAAATAATGATGATGCAAAGTAACACGTGTCTTCCGGGTTAATAGAAAAATAAAACTACATAGATTCAATTAAAAAATGTATAAATTTTAAGTACTCTTTAATAAAATTTAATTAAAAATATATAAATTTATCAAATATTTAAAACCAAATGAAAAAATTTGACGCAATAAGAAACAATATTTCAAAAAATAATTAGATTCATTGTGACATGACAATTTGTTTTGTTATAACTTATGAGAGTTATTATGGTATACAATTCCTATTTAAATTTTAAAATAAAGACAAAAAAATTGTAATTATTAGAAATATAAGTGGGTCTTTGTAATGTAAAAAATGAATATTTAACACAACAAATAAGTATTTGTTCTCATTCATTTAATGAAATTCTATATGACCAAATAAAAGAGCCAGGTTTTCTTCCTTAATATATATATAAAAAAAAAGTTAAAGCGAACTTTATATAATAATTAAAAGACATTAACTGATTAATTACAATATGGCAGGCAATTTTTCCATGACACAAAAAACAAAGTTACTATTTTTCTTTATTTGATGTTCCTGAAACATGAGTTACAAAATAAATCTAAGTCGACAACCAATGGAGATATTGAAGACATATATATATATATATATATATATATATATATATATATATATATATATATATATATATATATATAGAGAGAGACAAAGAATAAATAAATTATAGTAGGATATTTAAGGGTCTTCTAATCCTTCTAAAAAAATACATAATTAGTTGAGAGAGATAAAACATTTTTCAAGTACTTTTTTAATTAATTTATTTTTTGTTGATAAAAAAAAATCCATTTTATTTATGATTTTTGTAATATTTTTTTCTTTCACATTTGATTAAATTTTGATGGATTTTGCATAATATGTGAGGCATTAGTTCATCTTTTACCTTCGTTTTAAGATATTGTGTTCTATATCTTGTTAATATTTTGATCTTAATTTGCAATTTTTATGAAAAGTGGATGAATAGAAGTCTAGGGTAACCTAGCAGAGTAGGAGATTAACTATCTGAATTTTTAATACGATTATGGGCATTTTAAGTGGTTAATCTTTTATTTTGACCTAAACCCTAAACCATATCTCTCAATCTCAAACCATATCATATGTTCATAATCTTTATTCTTTTATTCCACACCTTGCTAGAGTGCATTATTATCACTTAGAGAATGAGTGAACGCAAAAAGGGCTATTCATTGATGTATAATAATTAATTGACACTAGACAAATTTTGTTATGGTTCGAATAAAGATATTAGAATTTAGCACTGTTATTTGTTTTAACGAGTTTTTTGTGCATTGAAATTATCTTTTCTATTTTTTTTCTTCTTTGAATTCATTTAATTATGACTTAATATCATTTTTTTCTATATTTATATAATAATAATAATTGATTTTTGGGTTAAATATGTTTTTGGTTCCTCAACTTCTATGAAAATTGAAATTAGTCACTCTCTAAAACTTTGATCCAATTAAGTTCCAACCTTAAAACTATGTGAATTTAGTCATTTTTACCAAAATTTTTGTTAAGTTTATTTAATGTTTCAAATGCATTTCATGATATCATTTGAGTAATTGTTTGACACATTTTTACTTCAATGTGAGCTAAGAAACAATCATGAAATGCATTTGAAACGTCAAATAAACTTAACAAAATTTGGTTATAAAGACTAAATTTATGCACTTATAAAGTTAGTGAACTAAATTGGACCAAAATTTTAGAGATTGACTAATTTTAATTTTTACTAAAAGTTGAAAGACCAAAAACATATTTAATCTTTGATTTTATTCCTTGTATTTTTGTTTAAAGGATTCAATGCGACAACTTCTTCTATAAGTTAACATTATTCTTTCTGTTTCATCTTTGGGATTAATAATAAATATGTAAAAGAAGAGGATAATTAATGAGTATGGACACTTATTATTATTATCTTCTAAATGAAGTTAGTTTTAATATATCATAAATAATCGCATTGAATCTTTTAAAAGAACGTAGAGACATCACTGAGTCAACAATAAATAATATAAAAATATTAATTTATTATTATTGTACATAAATATAGAACTAAAAAAACTATTAAATATTTAGTTAATAATTCAAAATATAATTGTAATAACACTTATGAAAATTTTATATTTATTGTATAATAACAATATCATATATGATATGATAAGCAATTGACTTTGTTAAACTATAAAAAGGAAGTATAATATAAAGATTTGATATGGTGAATGTGGCTACATTTATTAGTCCATTAGAGCATAGAAACCCTAATCGTGTTAATAAATAAAGAATCTTAGTTACGACACTATATCATATAAACAATTATTTTGTAGTTATCATTGGCATGTATGAGATAATAAAAACTATAGAAAAAGGAGAACAACATTTATACTATTAGTAATGGTATACGTCATGGCAACATTTCTTGGATAATAATTGTTTAGCAAAATAAATCACGGTGTAGCTACTTGTCAAACTATAATAATTCAACCATATGAAATCTTCATATCTAAATGGGAAAGGTGAACTCATTTATTAACTAAGAATGGAAAGTTAAATTTTCTTCTAGTTTTTTTTTTTTTTCCTTTGAAGTGTACACTATAGACATAATTATGTTATTGAAAAAAAATTGAGAAGTTCTTCCCCTTTACAGATAATATTTCTTGAAATAAACTTACTTTCTTTTGGAATATTTAATTATTAAATGATTGATTCTCCTTTACTTTTTTTTTAAAGTTACATAAGTTTTTTCCCTTTTTTTTTTCCTGTTCTTAAACTTTGAGAAAGTTAAATTAATCCATTACCATTTTCTTAGATTCTCAAAAGGGTTTAGAGATCTTTCTTTTTGGTTGACACTTGCATTTATTTTGGAATATAATTTAATCATTTTCAAATATTAATTTATTCTTGAAAAACTTTAAAGTGTTTTTTTTTTAAAGCGTTAAGAAGAAATATATAGCCTTATATCTATCATCAAATTCCATTTCAATATCCTCAAGATTATTCAATATCTTGTTAAAACATGTTAATTGTTTCACTATTGTTATTAATTTGTCATATTAATCAAATACAATCCTTCTTTCAATTAAAGTTTATACGTAAAGTACTTCATCTACAAATATTAATTGAACTTAATACTTTGATAATAATTTTTGTGTTCCTTCGCAACTTCTTTTGGTGCCTTACCTTCAAAATACAAGATTATAAAACCATTTCCTTTGTTAATCATATTTGTTAAAATTTTAAATACGAGTTTGGTTTTATATTAAGTAAGAATGAGCCTAAATAACAGTATATAATAAATAAAATCCACATACATATTATCTTAAGAGTTTAGATCCACGTAATAATGTCTTGACTTTCTTATATAAAATATTTATGACTCAAATAGAGATAAAAAAAAAAATTGTACATGCCATGGATATTTATAGATAAATTCTGTTAACAAGTAGAAAATAGATATTGAAAATGGATATCCGCAAGTAATGAATATACGCATATTTTTTATATCTGTTTGTTAACGGGATGGGTACGATTATCATAGTATTCGTATCCGTGGATACCTGTACCCGCTATACTCTAATTTAAATTAAAAAAGAATTATTAAAACATTACATTGACCTTGAATAATTATTTTTTATCAATTGATTTTAAAAAATCTTCACTTATTTATAAATTGTCATTCAACACTGTTTAAATGAGTTATTTTCACTTTGTTTAAAATGAGTTATTTTCACTTTGTTTAAAATTTATAAATGTTACGTATTGTATTTTTATTTGAATTTATGATTAAAGTTTGTTATTAAACATTAAAGTTTTCTTTTATAAATATTCTCGGATATCTATGAATATTAAAAAGATATGCGGGTATCCGCACGGATGTGAGTACAAGTACGAAACAAATATTTATCCAGCGGGTAGGGTACGAGAGAGTTACTATCCGTATCCTATCCGTTCCGTTGACATCTCTACCCATTAATATCGAAACTCGGAAAGGTTGTCATAGTTAAATTATATCAATATTCTCGTTTTCTTATAATTCAAAACCTTTTGACCATGTTCAAATTCATATAAGTGTTTTTTGTTCTCTTTTCCAACATATGCATTATGTTCAAGCAATATTAAACACGAAAAAAGAAAAACTATTGCGTATTAACTGAAATATATATCATACATACACTGATAAAATACATGTAAATAAAATAACAAACAAATGTTCTATATACAGACCTCAAATGTAATAGTAATAATAGTGAACAAGTGTCATAAAAAATAATGTAATACATTATTACACGAGATAACAAAGATGACGTGTTTATCATAAACAATACTATGTTTTAACACAGTATATATTAGACAAAGTAAATAACAATTTTTTTTCTTACAAATAACTATATTTTCGATTTGTTTGTATTCAGGTGAGAATTGTTCAGATGAATTTGAAGAAGGTTTACATATTTATATTTGTTATTCAAAAAAGTATCTAAAAACAAAATCATATTAAGAAAGGTAATATTTTATAATTTTATTTTTAATATTAATGTGATAATCAATTTTTTTTAAATATTATATATATATATATATATATATATATATATATATATATATATATATATATATATATATATATTTTATAAAGAGGATACATTTTTGTGTAAACATTTACTTTTCTTATTTTACACATAATAATATAATTCTTAACTGATTTATATATGTTAAGGGCTAATATTTATTGTTTTGTATCAAAATAACCTTCAAATTAAAATTAAAATTAATGGTATTTAGCTTGAATTTTGAATATTTAATTATATTAAATATTCTCATGTGTTAGAGTGATAGCAACCGAGGATTTACGCATTGTTGTGTAAGAACGATGGCGAACGACTGTATCATTCGTTTGTTTTTGTGCATTTGAGCGGAAGAGAGCGATGGTTTGAACAAACTTTTTTTTTATAGTTTTATTATTAAATAAAATTAAACTCCAAATTTAATTTCAACAATTAACAGTTTTATCATCGTATATAAAGATATAAGTGTATCATATTATACAAACTCAGTAAAGATTAAAAATCAACAAACTTGTCACACATAAGTTTAGGAATTAAATTTTAAGTTTAAAACAAAATAAAAGTTTAATATTTTGTATAGAATTTAAAGTTAATTTAAAATATTTCTAAAAATATTTAATAAAAATATTAATTTTAATAAGAATATACCATAAGATTTATAAAAAAGTAAATTGAATCTCAATCTAATGAGAGACACTATTATTTCATTTTTACAAAAATTGAAACTAAAAATTAATATAAGGACAAAATTGAATGATTTTGACACGTGACAATACGTGTAAAAAATTAAAAAAAAAAAAGAAATTGACACGTAGTTGACTTTAACCCCGTTTGATCAAACTGACGGTAACAACTAACTTTAATCATTTTTAAGAAAATGAGGATCAAATTTAAAAAAAAAAAAACTTAAAAACTAAATTGATATTACTTAACAAATAAAATAACCAAACGAGTAATTTAACCTAAAATAAATATAAACTAAAACAAAAGTGTCTCTCCGAGTATTAATGTCGGACCTACACCTTCTTGACTTTTGCTGTTTGACCACAAAACATTAGGATCCCTAATAATGCAGCATAGGTCAAATACAGCACTAGTACCACTTACAAAAGTGCATGCTTATTCACAACATTATACTCTTATTTTAATTCTTAATATATTTATAGTTTCACACATAAACCACAATCAATTACCGAATTTCATTTGTGTTCCTTTGTTAAAACATTAGTCCAGTTTCTTCCCCAATTCAAAAGTCTGAACTTAAATCCACTTCAATTTTTTTTTTTTTTTTAACTTTGAATTTGATTATACTATTATTTTTATAATTGTGGAAAAAATGGTTTTTAATGTCAATTCAGAGGTGCTTTTCATGTTTTTTTTTTCTTAAATTTACGTGATTTCTGTCACGTTATAAAAATATTCATTCTTCAACCCATTTTAATAATATACATTAGTACTTTAAGTTAAAAAACATAATTAAATTATTAATATATAAAAAAGTAATATGAAAAAAAGAAGAAAAATATTCCATGGAATAAGAATAAAGTGTCTACACACAAAAACTTTCGAAACTATTATTATTTTTAAGACATACCACTACATGCTGAGGTACTTATATATAATAGAATATGGAAAAGAAAAGTATTCCAAAATACTATTTTTCTTTATTCTAAAACCAAAGTATCTAATAAAAAATAAATTTTAAAAACCCATTAAATACCTAGATTTGAACTATAATGTCTCTCAATTGATATTATTCCATTTATACACATGAATTCGATTATGATTATATATTCAAGAGACATGACGAGTGAACAATATTATTAATACTATTTTTTTCGAAAAGCAAAATAATTAAAAATAATATTTACGGCTTAAAACGTTGGACAAATAAGATGAGATTGAAAGCAATCACTTATTGTTTTTTAATTAGCCAATGTGACCAAGTGATTTTCAAACCACAATCATTAAAGCATGGAAAATCTTTTATTCCAAAAGCTGATAATTTTGCTATCAATTTGCACAAAGTAGGAGACATTTTTTCTCATTCGTGAACACATTATTTTACCCATGAATATCATTAATAAATCAATAAGTTAGCTAAATCTTTTTTAGTACAAGTTCATTTTTTAGTTTTTTCATACATCTACTGAAGGATGTATAAAATTAAAATTTATAATAGCTAACAAAAATCTAAAAATAAAATATTTCAGTGTTATTTTTAAAAAATTAAATATAACACAGTTTAAAAATTCAATAACTTGCATCACAAAACCCCTTTTTCTGTTAGTTTAAGTAGAAACTAACTATCTCAACAGTACATATTTTTTAATGGTACTAATCGATATATATATATATATATATATATATATATATATATATATATATATATATATATATATATATATATATATATATATATATATATTTCCATCATGAAGAGTTTTTCTATTGTTCTCTTAAATGTAAGACGATGTAAAAGTCAGATATTGTATGTAACATCTCAATAGAAAATCTTGTATTAATGATATGTTAGAATATATGTTTTTAAATAAAAATATATATAATTAGTGTTTGATGGCTGGTTATTAAAATAGGATGTGTCAACGTTTTTTTTTCTTTTGTATTATGTTTGCTCATTACTACCAAAAGCTGTATCCGAAAAGTAAGCACCAAAATCATGGAGAAACCTTTTTTTTTTTTTTTTTTCATTGTGTAAAATAAGTTTAAAATTTTAAAAAGCAGAGAAATTAATTAGCATCAGGTGAACAATGCCAGCCAAAAAGCAATTTGAAAAGGGATTATGCAACAAAAAGTTTCTTTGATGGTTTGATGGATTAACACAACCCCACATGCATATTAAAATATCACACTCATGAAAGAAAAAGAATACAACAAACTTAATTAGTGAAATGCTACCTACACAAGAGACCAAGAATAAGATAAGAAAAACAATCTTTTCACACTAAAACATAACTAGTTTCATTAGGACTAATATAATAAACAAAAAGAATAAATTTTTTTAATTATATAAAAAAAAATCAGAGGTAAGAATTATTGGGTGAAAGAAGTCATGAATGTAAACATAACATAAGAGAATGAAAAAACAATCACAAGTACATATACTCACCATTTTACACATGTATACAAGCAGAGATAGAAGAATAAGAGCCATAGCAAAACTTGAAGCAGAAGCTACATATTTATATTCTTTCCTTACAAATACATGACTAAAACTTCAACATTTCAGTGTCAAATCCCAGAAAAAGCTAGAATAATTGGCAACAAAAAGAAACTTGCATGAGACGATTTATTCTAAGTCATGCAATTATTTACACTACAAGACACTGATAACCCATTAATTAGCAACAGCATATATAGATAATGAGATACATATTCAATATCCTATTTTTCTCCTTCACACTTGTTCATTTGTGTCTTCATGCCTCCAAATAGCATTCAGTGGCTTGCCATTGGTCCAATCCCTGAGCTTAAGAAGCACAAAAACAATCATCCCACACAGAAAACCAAGAGCAGCACTGGAACCCACCAAAGAAACTGCAGTACAAATGAGCATAACAAAGGAATCTTCTTTGGTGTTCATGTCCCTAGAAGCCATGGCTAGTTCAATCCCAGCAAACAATAGCAACACCCCTAATATCCCCACAGGAAACTGGTTGAAAAAATGAGCCAATGAACTCCCCAACACAAACCCCAACACCAATTTGGCTGCACCAAGAAGTGCCACACACCCACCACTTCTCCCTCCAAACTTGTATTGCCCTGCAAGCCCACCTGCCCCATGGCAACATGGCATTGCCCCAAACCACCCTCCCACAAGGTTCATCAACCCCACAGTTACAGACAGCGATGTCACTGAGAAATCCTTACCCGGAAACAAGTCTGATGAAAGCTTACAAACAGCTATCACAGAGTTCAAAATTGACAATGGGAGTTGAGGAATAGTACCCTTTATAAATCCTTGCCTCCATGCATGTTTAGACATTTTCACCACCTCTATGGAAGAGGGTCCAAATCTAAACTCATGCATAACCCTTGGCCTTCTTACAAAAGCCAAAACCACACCCAGCACAAACACCAGAAAAGCAGAAGGAAGGGAGAAAAAAACCCTTCTCACCTTCCTCATTTTGCTTCTAACTTGGGTTTCACGCCTCAATTCTTCTTGACCTTGATCCTGGCGGTGACAACCATGGTCCTCGTCAGCACCGTTTATAGTGACAATAAAACAAACACATAGTGTGGCGAGAATCAACCCGTCAAACCCAAGCCAGTGCCTGTTCTCCAAAGATTTGGATTTGGGGAGGTCTTGCACTTTCCTCACGTATTTGACCGCGGTCAACGCGAAGGACAAGCCCTGCGCGAGCTGAATTCCCCTCACGACGCATAAAGGAATGAGCTTGTAAGCTAGCTGCATGAGTCCGGTGACGCCGAGCACCAAGAGAGTGGCTCCGGTGAGGATCCCGGAGGCCATGATCTCGGGAACGGAGAAGGTGGGGTCGGCGAGGGCGACGGCGGCGATTGATTTCATGGGCTGGACGGGCATGGGGACGCCGTAGATGGCTCCGGTGACGATGTTGTAGAAGCCGGTGAAGATCAATGTGGTGCCGAGGTTGAGTTGTTTTGCTAGGGTTAGGGACAAGACTATGGGTATGTAGGTGCCTAGGTCGCCCATGGCGCCGTTTAGTTCGGCCCAGGTGGAACGCATGACGAGGTTGCGTTTTACTTTCTGCACGGTGGAGGAACTTGAGTCTGGGGTTGGAGAGGGTTGTGCCATGGAAATGGAGTGAGAGTTAAGCTCTGAAGAATGGAGCATGAGAAGAAGAGTGAAAGGGAACTCTGCTTTTATACTGTTCAAACAAGTGTCACTGTCGAAAACATGTTTGCATTTCAAATCAATGTTTTTCTGCCATTGATTTGTTAAGAGAGTTTTCGGAAGAAAGAAAAATATTTCATATATTAATACATAAGAGTTTAAATCAAACCTTCCATAAAAACAAGTATCTAATTTTTTTAAAGTATGTTTGATAAATTAAATATTTTAATGTAACTCATTTTATCTATAAATTTTATGTTTAATTAGTAATTTGATGTTATATGTAACGTTCCAATTTAGTAGAATAATTCTAATCAATAAAATGTTATAGGGTTATGGTATAAAATGAAGCACCAACAGAAAACATATAAGAATAATCCTAAAGTTATCAATAATATTATTAGAGGAAGAGTACTAAGGCACAAAACATTGGTCATGAGCTTAACTTGAGTGTTCACAGAGCAAGGAGTTGCAAAAAAATAAAAATAAAATAAATAAATAAATAAAACGGTATGACAAAAGTTGCTCAAAAGAGCTCCAGCTGCCATGCCTAAAACAAGACAACAACATCTCTATCATCCCAACGATCTTCAAAATCTGCACGTCTGCTCACACCACGTCTGCTCACACCATGGATTTGGTGATCATCGCAAAAAGAAACACCACATAAGAAAAACACAATCAAAAGGATAAGCTAGAGATAAAATATTTAACATGTTATTGAGCAACCATATTATAAAACAGGTTATAGACAAGCAAAGCAGTAAGCACCCAAAACATGTGAAAGCAAACAATTGAAGGACTCAATGATCATACTCATACTCTTGATATATAATTCTAAACGAAGTATGCACATGTGTTGGTTTCTAAACTCTGCAGAGTCTAGACGCAAGGGGTTATCACCCAACCACACACAAGGTTAATCCTTTAATTTCTTGGGCCCAATATGTCCCAAGACTAGGACCTCCTACCACTCTCACCCGCATAAATTATTCTACTCTATGTGAGCGTGAATAATTTTTAGAGTTCAGGATACTTCCTTTATCTAGACATTTTTAGAGTTCAGGATACTTCCTTTATCTAGACATCTCCTATATATATCAAGATATACACTAACCACCATCACTAAGAGTTTCCCTTGAAACTCTTTTACCAACAATTTCCACATGTCATCTCAATCATTCAAGTCTCATGCCAAACCACCACCAATCAAACAAGTCATGTTTTCCACTTCATACTCAAACATAACAAGATTTCATTTAATCTCATACTTTATAAATGCATACCATGACATACATATATCACAAAATAGTATTCATCCTAAATAAATGAGTGCCAACATTTAAGTGCCTACAATTCCATACAATAAAACATAACGCACAACCATAATTCTTACACCAAAATTCCTAAGTAAATTTATTATCACAAAACCAAAATTACTGCAGTAATGCATGACACATTTCTTGAGTTACACACATCTAATCGACGATCCAACCGGTCAAACCATAAAATAGCATGTTACGAACCAAATGTCAAAATTTGAGCTCAATCCAACGGTTAATGAGTCAGAAAAGTCAATTTTATTAAAACTGCGTATATCAGAGAAAAATACACAGTCGCCCAGCGACTGTGCGACGCATCAGAATACAAGAAATGACGTCAAACATCACAGTTTCATGAATATTTGAACCCCTAACTCAGAAATATACCAAAACTAACGTTTTCCAATCATTTAAGCATGAAACAGAAACCAAAACAAACCACATATTTCAAAAACGCGAAAAAGAACCTAGCTTCCCTTACCTGGAAAAAGAAGGCTAAAGGAAACGATAGCCCTAACAGAAGCTCACCACAGCTCAACAACAGCTTAGGAAACTGAAATAAGAGACATAAAAGTACGAAAATAACTTAGACTTATAGAGATTGATGTGAGACTAGAGCTTAGGAACTGAAAACGAAAGGAACCAAGAGGAGGGATCAACTTACGTGGTAGAAGGAGAGTTCAACTTTTGAAATCGGGAAGTTCGTTCAAGTCCTAGCAGAGCTTTCAGCACAGGAGACACAGGAGGGAACTGTTTATGTGAAATGAGGTAGAATAGAGAAGTGAGTGACTGAAAGCGGTCTTGAGGTGCCAAAGTGGGCTGAACTTGGGCCCTCGAAAAGGTCAGGCCCAACCCTTTTTACAGAATAGGAGTGTAAAAGAGAAAGGGGTCTCACATTATATTTAATATTTACTTTAGTATATGTATTTCTTTTTATTTAATTAAGTTTTAATATGTTTTAAATAAACCTAATTTGATTCTTTTCAGTAAATTTACGTTAAAATTATAAATTATATGGGATGTAATGATAGAAAAATAAGTCGAGGGATAAAAAAGTTTTAAAATATTTTAAAAATTAATTAAGAAAAAATAAAATATAAATACATATTATATTTTCTTAAAACTTTAAATGAAAATGTTATAATTTACTAATTATTCAATTTGAACAAGTAATTTATTTCACGTTTCATAATTTTCATCCCACATCCATACAATATGGGAATTTCTTGTATCATTTTCTCTATCCCTGCATGCGCTTTCAAACTTTTATTCCAGATACTTTAATTTATTGTAACACCTGATACTTAGACTATTAAATATATTTCAAAATAAATTTCAAAATTAAATATATATCATATTGTATTTCAAAATAAGTTTATTATGTTTCAAAATTAAATATATATCATATTACAGGACATCTATTATAATTAAAATTAAACATGTTTTGAATTATTTGTATTCTTAAACTCGATATAGTGCATATAAATATGTTTACAGATAAATTATTTATAATATAACAAATGAGCATGCTTATGTATTAGTTAATGCGTAACAAACAAGAAAAGTTAAGAGTCAATAAAACATATCCATATTTAAAAAAAAAAAAAAACTATTTAAAGAATAACACAAAAAAACAACAACTGTGAACTAGTTGATAGTTGGGAATGATATTAAATCTGATATGCATTTGCATAAAAAATTAAAATATATTGTGATAACTTTTACACTTTTTTTTTACATCCATTGTACCACCCTTATTATTATGCAGATGAAAATAACATATTTTAAAAAGTCTCACATCGTTTAAAATAATTGAAGAAGTGAATATTATTAACTATATAATGGATTCTAAGTTCATGATATTTTTTGTCCCAAGTCTAAGACTAAGTCACTTTGAGTTAATATTTGACTTTTCCTATCCTTTCTTGTAAAGTATTGTAAGATGTAATTAAATTTTTCTTGGGAGAGAGTGTACTTAAAGTCAAAGGATTGAGAATGTTTTATCTGTATATAAATTTACACATAATAATTATTTTTTGAGTTAATAATTTTTCTCCAATTTTAGAATTTTCACGTTGTTATATTTTTGTGTTACTTGTTTTTTATCTTATTTTTCTATTTAATAGTAAGAAGCCAACCTGGCGATGGGTCACAGGAGCATTGTTTTTTCTGCCCATAATTTGCCCAACAACGCAAATTTGAAAACCTTATTACTTTATACACACCCACAAATACTAATTGCATTTACCCACAAATAGAAAAAGTTTAAACTACCTTTTACCATTGTACCACACCATCATTGCGTTGTTGCTTCTTCCATCATCATCGTCGTTGTTATAATTGTGAAATATATAATTCGAAAGTCACTTTTCTGAAAGATAAAATTGTGATTTTGAAATTTTTGGATATATAAATTGTGGTAATGCTCAAGGAAAGTCCAGGAGTGCAAAAGTAGAGGCCATTTCAAAACTTTACATCTTTTCTCTCAAATGACATTGGAGTACATGGTTTCTAGTTTGGAGGTTTTCATAATTGTATATTCTCCTCAATTGAGATCGTTGAATTTTACGATATGAAAGTTGGAAAAAGTCTTTCATATTACACAAATTTGAAAGTAAACTTTTAACACTAAATTGTGTGATTCAGAATATATATATATATGGATTTAACTTTTATATTTCATATTTTAGAAAAATGTAGTATTATATTTTTCCTTAGTTCACACTTAAGTACAATTAATTATAATACAATATCAAAGTGTTACATTCATTTGTAATCACGTTTATGACTCTTTAACTGCCGATTATTTTCTACGTAAATAAAATTTAAATTATAGAGTAAAATAGTATGTAAAGTTGATATATCACCTACGGCATTTGAAGCAATAATTTGGTCGAGGAGATTTTATTGAAGTTTTTACAATAAATAAGTGAAATATATTATTATTTGTGAAAAAGTAATAACAAGATATTTTACAACGAGATGTATAAGGCATTCCTCGTCAACACATTTAATAAAAACCTTCAATATTGAATAATTCAATTAAAAAAAGCTAGATTGTACAGTCTAAAAGTTTTATTTTATATGAATATAATTTTCAAATCATAATTTTTAAAATATATATATTTTTTAAATTACATAATTTATTAACTTTTTTAATGTAAATAAGCACTTTCGGATCCCAAAATTTGGAATACATCTTTCACGGATTCTGCATTTCCAGAGTCACTTCTTATCCTCGAAGTTTTATACGAATTGCATAAACCATAAGTGTTTTTCATACTAAAAACAAAAATGGTTTTTGAACCCTACATTTCAAAATTTCATATTACACAATTTTATCTTTAACGTACACATGGGTGCAAAAAGCAATTATCGCCATGCAAACGGAATTAGAAGGCCCATTTCAACTAGAATCATAGTTTCGTTTGTGCTTGATCTTTGTTGTCTCTATTCGATCGAAGACTTCTCTCACTCGCTGAATTCTACTTCTCGTTGATCCCAAAACATTGCATCCACTTCGTTGACGCGAATGCGACCAAGGTAAACCGAATTTTCCCGTCAAGAATTTTTACTATTAATGTTACAAGAATTCTTTCGGTTTAATTGTGGAGAATGGGGATGATATGATTCATTAATTGGAATTGGAAATGGGTGATATTTTGAGTTGTTGATTTTGTTTGGGGAATGTTAGATGCCGAGAATGGAGGACATTCTGAACCTTCCTGTGCAAGATCCTCTTTGTACAGAGTTTTCTGCTGCTCACATAAATTGGGTTAGATTGGAAGGTGGTCGCCAAGGTGGTGATGATATTGCTCTCATACCTTTTGCCAGAGTTGATGATTTTGTCAAAGGGGAATCTTCCAATCCCGAATGCCCTGCGAGTTTTCGCATAGAATCAAGAAGGAAGCGACCTGAAGGAAGCATTGCCAAACCAAGGGTTGATGGTTACCTTGAATACACTCTGTAAGATTAGTTTTCTTTCAATTCAAACTTACAGTTACGAAAATATACTTAACTATTTTCTAGTTTAATTTCAATGTATGGTTGGTGTAGAGGTAAAATTGGGTTTAATTTTTCAACAGATATGGATTTTAAGATAGATATTATAGAGATCAACAAACTTATCATAGAGGCCACATGAGATTGAATGACAATATGGGTCTGTTCGGAGAAAGTTCTCTATAAACACTTATTGGTTTGTTTATTAAGCTAAAATCCGTAAGGCAATTTGTAGAAGCTATCTCATATAGTTTCTCTTTTTTTAACTTGTGCATTAGCTAATTTTTGCTTATGGAAAAACTTATTTTATTTTTGCTCTTGGAAGTTCTTATAAAAATACTCTCTCTATATAAACTATTTATTCATTTCTCCTTCAAATTGTGGATCTTTTTGTTTTTATGGTTTTGTGATTCAAGCCTCAGTTGACTTAAAATATGAACAGATTTGGCTAATAGGCAATGTGAAACTATGCATTGATATTTAGATACTGGTGTTCTTATGGTCCCGAAGACTACAGAGACACTGACTCAGGCGTAGGGGATGGTATGAGCTCCAAGCCTGCTTCAGGGAAGGGGAGCAGGCCCGGGCGGCGTCACATGATGAGAGGGTGCCTTTGCCATTTCACTATTAAAAGACTGTACACCAGACCTCTCCTTGCACTTATCATATATAACCAAAAAAGGCACGTAGATAAATCAGGGTCACCATGTCATGGATTGCTTGACAGGGATGCGGTGGGGACGAGAGCTATGTATGCTCCACGAATTTCAGATGAGTTACGCCAGAAAGTGATGTCTTTGCTTTATGTTGGAATATCTTTGGATAAGATAGTACAGCACCATTCAGAGGAGATGCAGAAGCTAGGTGGGCCCCAAAACCGTGATGATTTTCTCACTCGAAATGATGTGCGTAATATGGAAAGGACTATTCGTAATTCTTCACATGAGCTACACGAAAATGATGAACGCAGTGTAAAGATATGGGTTCAGAGGCATCAGAAGCATGTTTTCTATTTTCAAGATAAGTCAGTTTCAGAACCATTTGTGTTGGGTATACAGACAGATTGGCAGCTGGAACAAATGCTCCGTTATGGAAATAATAGTTTAATTTCGCTTCATTCAGGTTTTGGCTTGAAAAAGCTCAAGGTATTGCACAATGCTCTTGTGTTTACCTTTTCGACCGAGAACTTACATTTTATTACTTAGTTATGCATGAAGTCAGGACTGGGTAAAGGCTATGATTTTTAGTTTGTTTAGATGGGAAAAGGGCATGTTTAGAAGAAACGTATATAGTACATCCTGAATCTGCCTTGGCCATTAGTAGTTAGTAGTTAGTAATCAATTTCATCAATATAATCATGAATAATACACATGCACACACACCCAGGCCTTCTTTTGTTACGAGGAAAAATTAGTTACGTCAGCAGAATATTGCAGGACTTTAGAATGTCTCATACGTTTTTTCTTTATTGTCATTGACAGTATCCTCTATGTTCTTTACTTGTTTTCAATTCATCCCAAAATGCAATTCCGGTTGCCTGGATCATCACCTCTTCTTTTGTTGGTAAATCTATTCATAAGTGGATTGTATCGCTATCTGAAAGATTACGATCAAAGGATCCCAGATGGAGGCCGAATGCTATTTTGTTGGATGATCCATCTTTGCAATTTTCTATCATAAGGTAAAGAGACTAGTGTGGTTCTTTAGTTTCGTTAAACTTTTTTGTATTTGTAAGAGACCCACCTGAATAGCAAATGGAGTGTGATCTTGCTCGTTGCAGAGAGGCTTTCCAGTGTCGCATCCTGTTATGTGCCTGGCATGTTCGCCGTGCTTTGGTTAAAAAACTCCTCAAAAAATGCTGCAACTTTGAGGTGCAACGCGAGATGTTTATGCATTTGGAATGGATTCTGTACTGTACAAAATGTGGGCCAAATGCTATGGATTCTCTTGAAGAGTTTATGCAAATTTTTGTTGACCAGTGTGCCTTTATGGACTATTTCAAGAACCATTGGCAATCTAGAATAGGTATTGGTCAATTGATGATTAATTTTGTATTCATTGAAGAAATATCTGCTTTTTGCTGCTGTAGCCACACATCATAATTAGTTTTGATCTGAAACACTCTGATTCAGATTTTATATCCAAATTCATTTCATTCTCAGTCTCACCTCCAGATTGCTGCCTTAAGTTTTGTTGGGCAATAGTTGCGTTAGTGTTTCCACAACTGACTGATTATTTTCATTATAATTAGTGGAGTATCCAGTCGTTTGAGTATTTTTAGAATTAATACTGGTTCTTGAATATCGTTGCTCTGTGCTTTCTCATGCAGATATGTGGATTGATGCCATAAAATCATTCCCGGTGACAAACCCTGAGCCCCATGCTGCAATAGAATCCTATCATCTAACATTAAAATCTATGCTTCTGAAGGAGGATTATGGTAATTTCTGGCTAAGAGTTGACTGGTTAATCCATGCTTTAACTACTGAATTTCACTCGTCATACTGGTTGACTCAGTACAGTTTAGAGACAGGATATTTTGAGAATCTAAGGGACAATTCTTTCTCCTCTAATGCTTGGAATCATGCTCTTCGTATTCCTGATGTTGATGTGATGCTGGATGAGCAAAATCTCCATCTTGCCAAAGTTTTATCCCAGACTGACAGAAGTTTGGTATATACAGTTTGGAATCCTGGTTCAGAATTTTCACTTTGTGATTGTTCCTGGTCTAGGTTGGGAAACCTCTGTAAACATGTCATCAAAGTGGCAAATTTCTGTAGACATCGGCAGGTTGCAAAACCATCATTGTCTGCTCATGTTTATAAACAGACTTTGCTCACCCTTCTCCAAAATCCTCCTGATGATCCTTTAGTTCTGGACCATACTGTACTACATGTGGCCCGTTTGCAACAAGACATTAAGGCCTTGAAAGACTTGTCCAACAGTGGATTGCTCCAGCCTATATCTGTTGATTTAAGTTCTCAAATGGCTGAAAATCCTCTGCTTTTTCAACGCATCCAGTGACTGGCCCGTTTTGAAAATAGATTGACTATGTTGGGGTTGAAGCTCATTTTCATGCTTATCCACTTGAGGCTATGTCATGGCTTGTTATCCTTAGGCAATGAATTTGCAAGGATAAAAAAATGATGTAATATTGCTTGTAAGGAGGTGCCCATTCCAGAACTGTTCAGTTTACGAAACCAGAAGAATTTTTGCAAAAAGATTCTTGACCTTCCAAATACAGCGTAGAGTGGAGTTCGTGCCATGGTTGTTGGAAGTTTGAGGAAGCTTCTCCAATGCATATTTAAGGCTGTTATCTGGCAGGCTCAATATTTGTCAGATGTTTTTCCCTATTTTGGGGAGGATGACCTCCAGAGTGCCAAAAGAAATGAAAAGGAACGAACAAAACAGTCAAGGTCTTGTTGAGGTTGTTAACATGCATTCAGACGTCAATGCAGATCAAACCATCATGCCGTCAGTGTAAGCAATCAAATCTAATATAACAAAACTATATTAATGTTTTGTTTTATATTCACTATACATTGTTTGTGTGTGTACAATAATGACAAGAAGGTTTGAATTTAGACCCTCATTCATACTACCTAAACCCCTACTGCCAGACTGAGCATAATGGGTTATGATCTCTATAATCCTATATCACTTGGTAAATATTCCTTTCTGGTGTTCCTTTTAACTAACCGGAATGTTCTTGGTCTTCTGACTGCTGTAATTGGCAATTTGATCCATTGTTTTTGTATCAGCGTGCCCTGAAGGTAGCTACAGACAAGAATTCAAGTTCATGCTACAGAATAGAGAAAGAAGTTATTCATGCTTGATGATGGGGCTTTGTAGATATTCCGTGACTAGATGCATTTCTTTCTGAGCTTTAAGTTGCTTTGAAATCTACTACTGTGCTACAATCGCCACCAATTCTGTGGTGGTTGCCTGGCACCTACATGTATGGAGCCATTCAACTTGTCCACTAGTGGAATAGACATTTTCATTAAATTTCATTTTTTATTCTCACCATACAATGTTTATGGATTTGATATGTCTCAATTGATTCCGATGATTTTCAGGGCGTGATTGTTGAAGTAGATTTTCACGTGGTTCCCAGGCTCCCCGCGACTTCGGTTATGGTCTCTTGGTGGAGGATACACAGGTGACAAATCATTAAACGTCACATAACAAAAGGTGGAAAGAAATGTATAGAAAAAGACATATCCATCCTACTTAAGTTCAACAATAGCATCATTGAAAGAGAAATTGCTATATCAAAAACGAAACTAGAATTCTATGGTTGAGGCATCAACCATTTGTACAGTTTCATCATATCTGTTGAAATTTCTAGTCACTGTTTTTCTCTCTATCCAAGGGGAAACGCTCATTTGGGAGCGTTTTGACTTGTTTAAGCCTTTTCTTAGAATTTATCTAAAAAGTGTAAAAAAAAGGTCGATTATTTCGGTATCTTAAATTTGTATCCTAAATGAATCAATAAAAAAAACAATAATCTGTTCGTTATTAAACTAACATGGAGAATAATCAAGTGTGAATGGAATGAACAAAGAAGTATTTCTATGGATTATTTATTAGTAAGGGTAAAAGTTAATATCCTAACAATAAAATATTATCATTTTCATTTGACCTGTGAATATCTCTAATGCATCTCGTACCTACATGTATAGACAATAAGTATGATTGAATGTACTACCAAAACTATAAAGTTTATTAAATTTCCGTAAGTTACACAATCTTGATACAGAAAAAACTAAAGTTAGACGAAATCGTAATAACTATTACGCAAAACCAAAACTAAGACATATTTCTTGTGTCGCTATAACGTGTGGTAAACAATTTCCATTAACAAACCCTGGTTTGATTTCACGCATCTGCATAAAACTGTGTGTATAAGTTAGTCCAGACTTTTAGAGTTAAAATAATGTTTCTCATACATTTCGTAAACCTTATCAACAATCAAAAACCCTAATCTGTGTTTACGAAAGTCCTTTTCAGCTTTCACCGATTTTTCAGATAAATATCACAATGATTGACACTCGCAAAAGCTATCTTTGTCACGAAACGCATTATTGAGAATATAATAAACCAAACCTTTCCACTTGGCACCGAGACATAGGTACACACTTCCTCTTTCGGCATCGTCAATCTTGACTTCAGAGTAGAGATGGCAAATAAACCCGTCCCCGTGGGTATTGTCCGAACCCGTCCCCGTTTTGACGGGGAATCCCCGCATTGACTGGGTATGGGTATGGGTATGGGGAATCCCCGATTTTTTCAATTGGAGATGGGGATG
>Ga0214544_1004189_pt1 | contig 29116 bp, 11 predicted proteins | sample CNSS3metaG_FD_160074 | JGI IMG/M metagenome (GOLD analysis project Ga0214544, IMG submission 160074) | Root nodule microbial communities from cowpea collected in UCLA plant growth center, Los Angeles, California, USA - CNSS3 | ecosystem: Host-associated > Plants > Roots > Nodule | place: USA...
AGAAGTTTACCATCAACAACATACTTCCTTATGCAGAGCCAAACATATTCATAACACCTCCCAGAATACACACCGCAAACGACTGTCTTTCTTTTTTTTATTCTCTATATTTAGGTTTTCTTCTCTATAGGTTAGAAACTATTTTTTCTCATTCTCTTATGAGTTAGGAATTTCAAAGACCGTAACCTTTAACCCATGTTGGACTACCTCTGTCTATACGCGTGACTTACCTGCGTTACAGCAACAGTCTTTTGTTTTATTCACAAACTTTTAATTTATTCATTAATTATTTTATTTCTATTTTTTAAATTATTCTTTTACTATTCTTTTTTTCTTTAACTATTTGAAACATAAAATAAATTAAAATTCTGTTTAGTAATTTTTTGAAAATTTATTAAATTAAATGAAAAGTACATATTTTTTTATTTTAAAAAGAATCATTTTTATCAATTTAATATTTTTATATTATGTGATGAAAATTATATATAAGAAAAAACAAAGGACAGCGGAAGCAATCAGAGGATATTTTGTAATTTTTGGGATAGAGACATCGTCTTCTCCGCCATAGATATTTTGGGTTCTTCAGCATTATTCAACTCATTACAACTATGTGATAAGATAATTTTTAACGCAAGATCTTTGTTATGAGAAAACTTCCAAGTACATTTCTAAAGTGTTGTCTGTCGTATTTTTACGTAGCAAGTCCAAAATCATTTTATTTTCTAAATACTAAATTTAAAACAAGTATTCACTCTTACAATAGGGAACAAAGAATAAACAATATGAGTATAAATATATATTTTTATTTTTTTTACAATTTTGTGATTTTTCTAAAATATAAATTAAAAAAGTGAAATTAAAAGAATATATTTGTCATAGTATTACAAATTCTGTCTCTTGAAGATAAGATTTTAAATTTATAGCATGAACTTAGAATTTAAGGTTTATTAGGTAAAAGAATTAAAAACATATAATGAGAAAAAAATTGTCAAAAAAAAAAAAACTAGTTAACAGCTTCTAAATTTGAAATAAAATAAAGCAATCATCTTGTCTCATGAATAGAAAGCTCACCAAGTCAGAATACTGAAAATGCTCCTCTGATCTGAAATAGCTTTAACTCCACCAAACTCAAGTGACTTTTAGGTTAGAGCAACTGTGAGAAAACATGCGCAACTTTTAGAATCAGGCACAAAAATGAATGGAGTGAAATTATTCATAGTATGCATTCACCTTTATAGAAGAACTGCACCACCAAAACAATACCTCTTAAGAGAAAGAAAAGAAGAAAAAAAAAAGTGTGGGTATAGCAGAAGAAGGAGGGTTGGGGTTACTGTGAGAAACCTGCGCAGCAGATTTTAGTGTTCATGTGAGAACCATTGGAAACTAACTTGAAAATATCTATTAAATACATAATAAAGTAGTTTGCATTTGCATGTAACTCTCTGCCATCACCAGAGATAAGATTTTCCACCATTCATCGGTTACGTGCCAAGATAATCTGCCATTCTTCTATTCACACGTAAGACAAAAGAAATAACTTTATCACATCTTAAAAAAGTATAATTTAAATAAAAAATATAGAAGTTATGATGTTAAATTATTTATATGATCTATGATGAGATGAAGATTTTGTTATTTTAAATTATATATAATATAATATATGTACTATTTTTTATAAACTTTTTAAAAAGAAAAAAAAATCTTAAATACTGTGGAGATTTTAAATGTTTTTAAATTTCATGTTGGAGACAGAAATTATAAGAAAAATATACATAAAATATATTTAAATTTTCATACTGTTTTAGATCAATTTTGTAAGATTCAATGGTCTCTTCCTTATTTATGTGGCTTAAATAACAGGTTGTGCCATAAAATTCTGTTTGATTCTACAACTATAAGAAAGTATAGAGATATTAATATTTAAAAAAATTTATACTGTTTTATATAATAAATTATTGATCTTAGAACAAGTCTTTTAAAATGAAGGCCCCATTTATAATACTTTATTATTAAATGTAACATTTATAGAATTATTAAATAAAATATTATAAAATTGAATAGATATGGTTTATAAGGTATTAATATATAGTTATTCCAAAAGAAAATAACTATAACAATAAAATATATACAAATCAATTATAGATAACATAAGTTTTTTCAAAAGAACTATCCCTTGACAAAATAATTATTAAGAGCCTAAGGTACTGTTGAGAATCATTTTCTCCTTTCATCATAGGTGTATTATCACCTAACTCCTCATCTATTCATACCATAAAATGATCAGACAAACAAAACAAAAGAAACAACATGGTAATGTAAGCTGGTGTGCAAAGAATTATATAAGACAATTAAATCATATTAAATATAAGCTAAGAATGAATAAAATATAGTACATCATATATGTACACACCAAATAGTTAACATTAAACTCAATTATCTAGATATATGTGAAATTTAGACTCACACTTGGATCCCCCTTCAGCATAAGCATTCATGAGTCCAACCACATAAGGCATTGAGAGTACTCTCAACTCAAAACTTTAAAGCAATGAGTTTATGGGTCTTTATCCTTTTATTGTGTTTTACTTTGTCATTTCTAGCCGATGTGTGACTTAGATTCACACTTGAATTCCTAACAGAATTCACTAGAGGCATGCACTTATAGTACTATTTATGCTATGTAGAGCTATAGACAAAGGATTTATCACCCTACTACTCACAAGGATAATCCTCTTAGCGCCTAGGACCAAACAACTTCAGTGAGCGTCAATCGATTATAGCTCAGCATTGTATCAGATATCAAGAACTGCATTTTTTGTTTTTTAGGGAACTTAAACTTGTTCAATTGATCAAATTGGAACTCCGTTTACTGCATTGGTTGAAAACAGTTTTAAACATGGAAACTTGTACCAATTTGTTCAATTACTCATATTCTAAACTCTCTCAATCACACAAAACCAAGTCCAAACTAGTAAAAATTAATGAATCAAACACTCAGCATACAATTCAAAACATCTATGCTCATCACAAATCAAATTCATCAAAAACAATTAAAGTTCATTCCTAGTGTGAAATCAATCATCATTGATCAAATTAGTAAGAACACTACAAAACAATTAAAGACTGGCTTGCTTTCTTTACATTAGCAAAGTTTCTCAGCAACCCAAAAAGTCAAAAAGCCTCTCAACTCACAAAGTGCCCCCTTTCTGTACTTAGATATAACATCAAAACAATTCGACCATGCAAACAAAGACATTGATCAATAGAGATTCAGACATTGGCCAATATGATACTAAGTTTAGTAGCTATGTGGGTATTATATCTAAACACCATATTTCAATTTTGGTTAACTCATGAAATGAGATTGAAGAGACAAAAAATAACTTGTTATGGCAAAATATTCCGATAATTATGTATTTTATGTTAAAATCGCATATTTTGTGTGTTTACATAAATTATTAATATGTCATATATTTTGGTTTTGCAGCAAGTTTTGACCTTCAACCGCAAACAATGATCTCGTTTTCTTCTCTCTTTACCAAGGTTTTCCCCCTCTTTAGGTTAGAAATTATAATTTCTTTCTCTTATGAATTAGATTTGTCAAAGGCAGTAGTAACCTGACCCTCTCTTCTCTTTATGTTGGACCACCTCTACCTATGTGTTCAGGTTACATACTTTTATTTTATTCATCATATTTTTTTATATTTTATGTTACTTTTAGATTTTAAAATCAATAGTTTTTTATCTCATTATTTTATTTTCATTCTTTTTAAATTATTATTTTACTAATCATTTTATTATTACTTTATTTTATAATACTATTTGAAATATACAATAAATTAAAATTCTATTTAGTAATTTTTTAAAATTTTATTTAATTAAATGGAAAATATATATCTTTTTATTTTAAAAAAATCATACATTTTCTCAATTTAATATTTTTATATTTTTTCCATTATATTTTTACTTTTTAGTTTATTTTATTTTGTTTTTTATTTTATTTTTATATCATTATCAGGATAGATTACATATTAACATATAAACAATGGGTCTAGCTTGGCACCTGGCGGCGGGAGGTTTCCGCCCGGCGGTCTATGCTGGGATTTCACCTGATGACGTTAAAGTAGCGTCAGGTGATAATGCAAGGGGCAGTGTGCGAATTTTATTGTGTTTTGTATGCTTGAGATGTCGGACATGGACCAAAAGATGTTTGACTTGTCACGAGTGGATAAGTTCGTGACTAGTGTTGGAGCATGTGATTAATATGAGCGGGGATGTTTATATTAATGATACTCTCGTGTGAAGATATGAGTGGGAAGGTTCATATGTTCCATGCTCACACTTGAGAGTTACTACGAGCAGGAGATTCGTAGCTAAATGGACTACAAGCAAGGAGGTTAGTAGAGTTAGACTACGAGTAGAGAGATTCGTAGAGGTTGGACCACGAGCGGGTAGGTTAGTGGAAGCATGATATATCCTGGATCAATGGTCAAGTACTTGTATGGTGTGCCTGGGTTCGTAGTAGTTTTTTCTTCTCTATATTTAGGTTTTCTTCTCTATTGGTTAGAAATTATTTTTTCTCATTCTCTTATGAGTTAGGGTTTTCAAAGACCTTAACCTTTAACCCCATGTTGGACCACCTCTGTCTATACGCGTGACTGACCTGCACTACAACAACAACAGTCTCTTGTTTTTGTTTTGAATATTGATGTTAGTTCACAAACTTTTAATTTATTCATTAATTATTTTATTTCTATTTTTTTAAATTGTTCTCTTACTATTCTTTTTTTTTTCTAAAACTATTTGAAACATACAATTAATTAAAATTTTGTTTAGTAATTTTTTGAAAATTTATTAAATTAAATGAAAAGTACATATCTTTTTATTTTAAAAAATATCATTTTTATCAATTTAATATGTTTATATTACGTGATGACAAGTATACTTAAGAAGAAACAAAGGACAACGGAAGCGATTAGCAGAGGATATTTTGTAATTTCTTGGATAGAGGCATCGTCTTCTTCGCCACAGATATTTTGGGCTCTTGGTATTATTCAACTTATTACAACTATGTAATAAGATAATTTTTAACGCAAGATCTTTGTTCTGAAAAACCTTTCGAGTACATTTCTAAAATTTTGTCTATTTTATTTCTATATGGCAAGTCCAAAATCATTTTATTTTCCAAATACTAAATTTAAAACAAGTATTCACTCTTACAGTAGCTAACAAAGAATAAAAATATGAGTATAAATATATTTTTTTTTTCTACAATTTTGTGATTTTTCTAAAGAATAAATTAAAAAATTAAATTAAATAATATATTTGTCAAAGTATTAAAAATTCTGTCTCTTGAAGATAAGATTTTAAATTTATAGGATCAACTTAGAATTTACGGTTTATTAGGTAAAAAGAATTATAAACATAAAATGAGAAAAAATTTGTTAAATACAAAAAAGAAAAAACTAGTTAACAGCTTCTAAATCTGAAATGAAATAAAGTAGTCATCTCGTTCCATGAATAGAAAGTTCACCAAGTCAGAATACTAAGGACACTTCTCCGATCTGAAACAACTTAAACTCCACCAATCTCAAGTGACTTTTAGCCACAAGAATGAGAGGAGTGAAATTATTCATAGTATGCATTTATCTTTGTAGAACTTTATAGAACTGCACCACCAAAACAATACCTCTTAAGAGAAAGAAAAGAAGAAAAAGAAGAAAAAAAGTGTGGGGATAGCAGGAGGAGGGTTAGGGTTACAATGAGAAACCTGCGCAACAGATTTTAGTGTTCATGTGAGAACCATTCGGTGAAAACTAACTTGTACAGAACTATTAAATATATAATAAAGTAGTTTGCATTTGCATGTAACTCTTTGCCACCAAGAGATAAGATTTTTCACCATTCATGGATTATGTGCAAAAATAATCCGTTATTCCCCTGTTCACACGCAAGATAAAAGAAATATAACTTTATCACATCTTAAAAGAGTATAATTTAAATATAAAAACATAGAAGTAATGATGTTAAATTATTTTGTTACATTTATATAATTTATGATGAGATGAAGATTTTGTTACATTTAAATTATATATAATATAATATATGAACTATTTTTTATAAACTTTTTAAAAAGAAAAAAAATATGGAGATTTTAAATGTTTAAATTTCATGTTGGAGACAGAAATTATAAGAAAAGTATACATATTAATATATTTAAACTTTTACACTGTTTTAGATAAATTTGGTAAGATTCAATGATCTCTTCCTTGTTTCTTTAGTTTAAATAACAGGTTGTGCCATAAAATTCTGAAAGATTCTACAACTATAAGAAAGTATAAAGATATTAATATTTTTAAAAATTTATACTATTTTATAAATAAATTATTGGATCTTAAAACAAGTCTTTTAAAATGAAGACTCATTTATAATATTTTATTATTAAACATAACATTTATAGAATTATTAAATAAAATATTATAAAATTGAATAGACCTAGTTTATGAAGTATTAATATATAGTTATTCAAAAAGAAAACATATATGCAAACCAATTATAGACAAATTTTTCAAAAGAACTATCCTTTCGACAAAATAATTACCAGAGGCTAAGGAACTATTCAGAATATATATACACACACCAAATAGTTATCATTAAACTCAATTATCTAGATATATGTCATTAGATATACAACACCATGAGACTTAAGTCTAATCACATAAGTTATTGACACCACTCTCAATCAAAAACCTTAACACAATTGATTTATGAGTCTTTATCCTTATATAATGCTCTACTTTTTCATTTTTAGTCAATGTGAAACTTAAATTCATACTTGGCCTAACAATCTTCCTTCCAAGTGTCAGTCCCTTCTCGTGACATTACATCCTCTTTTCTCTTTAGACTAGAAAAACAAATGTCAACTCTTACAATAAATAGCATAAACTTTAAAGCTAGTAAGATATAAAGTAACCATATGTACCCAAACTTTCCGATTTGCCCCCGTAAAGAGCATTTTCATATATGATTATAAAATATATTGTCTTTTTTCTGTTTCACATTAGTTACATTCACCACTAATTTCTCAACTGGTATAATATATATTTATAGGAAATTGTAATGTAATAATAATAATAATAATAATAATAATAATAATAATTTAATAATAATAATAATGATATTATTAGTATTGAAAGGTTATTTAGTTTAATCTAATATTTACCTATTTGTAACTTGTGATAATAATTTATAATGAGAAACATTTGAGATTGTAAAAACAATTTATAAAAAAATATTTTCTATTTCTTTATAAATAATATCGGGTTGGTTTTAAGAAAAAATGCTTGTAGTAGTATAAGTTTTTGAAATAAATAATAAATATGTTTGTAAAATTACTTTTATTTCACATTTTTACAATAAATTACAATATAACACTTTAATCTTATTTTATTTCAATAACATAATTAATTTTGTAATATCCCCTACGAAATATATATAATAAAGACAAAACACTAATAGAAAAATATAATTTAGCCACGGATATTAACTATTGAAATAATTTAGTTACAAATTGTGACTGAAATAGCTATCGATTCATAGTAGTCGCAAGTAGCCACTGATCTAGTGACTGAATACATGTATAATAATATTCATTACTATAGCGACTGAAATAGCCATAGAAAACTTTTAGTCTCTAAATATTATGTTTTAACCACCGATTTAGTGACCAAAATAAATCTTATTTTGCAAAATATATTTAATATGGTAATTAGTCATCGAATATTTTCGGTCGCTAAACATTATTTAATATGTAATGTTTTAGTCACCGATCTAGCGACCGAAATAAATTTTATTTTGTAAAATATATTTAATATGGTAATTAGCCACCACATATTTTTGGTTGCTAAAATATTATTTAATATCTAATATTTTAGCCACCGATTTAGCGACCAAAATACATTTTATTTTTGTAAAATATATTTAATATGCCAATAGACACTGAATATTTTTGGTTGGTAAAACAATATTTAATATGTAATGTTTTAGTCACCGATTTAGCGACCGAAAGAAATATTATTTTATAAAATATATTTAAGATGATAATTAGCCACCGACTATTTTCGGTCGCTAAAACATTATCCAGAATCTAATACTTTAGCCACCAATTTAGCCACCAAAGAAAGTATTATATTATAAAATATATTTAATATAGTAAGTGATCACTTAATATTTTTGATAGATAAAATATTATTTATTTAATATAAATTATAATTAATTAAATTATGTATTTTTACATTTTGTCGACACTTAAAGAAAAAATGATATCCTACTTTAAAAAATCACCACCACCACCACCACCACCACTACCATCTCTCGATATATAATATATTTGTACAATTATCTAAAAAGAAAATAATCATATTAACATAATATATACATCGAAACTTTCAAAACATAGAATTATCCCAAAATTAAACATGACAAAAGGAAATGTTATCTTATGAACTTAAACTCAGGTTCTTTATCATCCAGAGATGCATCAACTTCTACACTATCTTTTTCTCATTCCACAAAAGTGATCATTACAAACAAAGAGAGATTAAAAAATTTTCTTAGCCTCTACAAGAAATTCTTTAATTACCAAGAAAATTTACCAATGATAATAAATTTGTCGGTAAAACATTTACCAATAGAACAATAAGGGACAAATTCCATGATGAGAAATCCTCTTGCTAAGGGACTTCCACCAAGGTTCTTAATGAACATGTTGCTTATCTGAATTTTTTACATTTTGAGGAATCGTTGGTTTAATGGGAGTTAGTCACTTTTATGTGTTTTTGTGTTTTATATTTGGTTTTATGTATGCATGCATTGTCTTTGGAAATACTTTAAATATTATTCAAAAATTACAATCTGTATATTAAGGTTATTATATTGATCTCATTGAGATAAAGTAAGGACCACTTGAAAATAGACGTGTGTAAGTCACCTTCACATAATTTTCATGCTACACATGTCATGATAAGCTAATGTACTTGGTTCTGTCAGCATTAGTGATCATTGTGAGGTTTAGCTGCAATTAATGCAACTAAAACTGTTTCGGGTTTATAATGTAATCAATGGACAAAATCTTTTTAGTATTTTCATGGCATATAATGACAAATTTGAGCTTATAAAATCTAACACTTATAAAGATATATATATATATATATATATATATATATATTCAATGAATAATTAAATGTGTTAAGGCCATTATATTATTATTAGCCAACGTATTAAAGTGATAAAAAAAATTAAATCTATGATTAAGAGAATAAATATGTCATGAAATATTAAATGTGAAAATACTAGCAATATTCTAATTTGTTGAAGAGGACAAATTAGAAATATTGAAATTTAAGTGAGTAATTGACAGAAGTTACATATAAGATTATGGACCCAATTTGTGAGCACAATACGTACTATTCTTGTACATTTCTCTTCCTCCCCATCAGAAGGGAAGTGAAGAGGGAACCTTCAGGTGCTCTACAATTGGAAGATCAGATACCATTTTTATTTGTTGTTCCCTATGATGCATAGATACGATACGTGTATCCAATAGGACATGTATCCGAAACGTCGATACATTTTTTTTGAAAATAATAGGATACGATACGTAATATATGCAACTTGAAAAGTGTCCAATTATTCCAAAAAAATATGATAAATATATGATTGTTATTCTGTTAATCCAAATTAAATCATATATATCAAAGTTCTCAATATAAAAAGTTATAAATTATTGTCATCATAAAAGTATTATTGTTTAATAGATTAGATACTTCATTGATATGCATTGGTAAAATATCCTAAAGTATTGATACGGATATGTGCCGAATACGGATAGGTGATCTAGATTGAAGTATCGGTGCATCATAGGTTGTTTGTATTGGTCAGGTACGCTTCCACATTCTATTGTTTTGGGATATTCAGAACTGCTTAAATATTGTTAGGTTTATTTCTCTTTTTAAATTGATTTGGTTTGATTCATATTCTAACAATCTTCCCATGGATTCTCTCATGCATTAATTGGAATACTCATATAAAACTAATAATGAAACAATTTACTATGTATACAACTAGCATGGCACACTATGAATGAACAATTATCTTTCATTTTCATGCAGACGAATATGTTTTCTCTACTGTATTTATTAAAAAATCCCTTGCATGCACAACATACTACATGAGTAAATCCCTTGTATGCACAACATACTACATGAGAGTCCATGCATGACTGAAAATGGGGGTTCTACTTCTTCAACTGAGAGAAGATTTTTAAGTAAATAATATTTTATAAATTAAAAAGAGTATAAAAAAGAAAACAAAATATTACGAGCAAAGTGTCAGAAAAGGGATTTGAACCCATGCCCTCTTTCAAATACCAGAACTTGAGTCTGTCGCCTTAGACCACTCGGCCATCCTGACATTTTTGACTATTGGCATGGCTTGCCGAAAATAAAGTTATATTGATTTAGTAAAGCCAATAAGAAAGTACATGTTGATCAGAACAATTTATGAAACAACATCAAAGTCCACTTTGATTTATGAACAACTCTGTCAGCATTCTTGAAACTCCTATACCTTAAGTAAAACTAACCTTTGATTTGTTTGCCTCAGAAAATTAGATTAACTATATTGAGATTCAAATGTAAAAAAGGTGAAGGTTCAGTAGCTAACACTATTATCTTTGAAACCTTGGATGGTTCTTTTTATCAGCAATAACTAATATATAAATAAAAGAATGAGACATTATGGATGCCTCAACCCATGTGCAAAACTAAAGAAACAAAGGAGATAAAAAATGAACCTATAATACTAAATCTCCTTTTCAACATACAAACCCTCAAGCAACACCCAAACCCCACATATGACAAAACACAAATGAGATGCATCTTATCATCTATATAGACCCAAAATATTACAAAGAATATATGTATACAATTGTATCGTAGGGTCATCTCCCACCAAGATAGATCTAACAATCTATATATAACATAAAATAAATTTGTAAAAAACTGGATGTCCAATACACCCCCACAAATCAACCTTTCCACTAGATTCAACAAGAGAAAATTTATTTTTCACAGTAGGTTGTTTATGATCATTCCAAGACATAGCTATCTCCTTTGCAATAAGTTTGACTCAAAACCTTAACACCAAAACAACACAACATAGGCCCCCCCAAAAATTTTGAATTTTTTTTTTACAATAGATATTTTAATTTTTTTTATTATAGATATTAGGTATTTTGATTTTATTTTGTTATAAATATTAAATCAAATATTTTATTTCTTTTATAAACATAATAATTAATACTAATAAATAATAAAATATAAAATCAAATATAATAAAGAATAAAGATTAAAAAGATTTATCAAGATATTTTTTGTTATTTGTTTTCATTATAGGTTGTGTTCTTCATAAATTGTTTTCATATTTCATTCTCATCTGTTTTCTTTTGTTTCTGAAAAGAAAAGGATCTACTATTTTTTCTCTTATTTCTCCTTTATTCTCTTCCATCCTCGAGGAAGAAAAGAAGAAGGTAATTCTTTCATCTCACTTAATAGTGAAATATTAGTTCAATAATTTATTTAATGAGCCTCTTTTATATGTTTATGCCTTGAGTTTCTTACAAATTGTTCTCATCTTCCATTCTTGCCTATTTTCTTTTGTTTCTGAAGAGAAAAAGATCAATTATTTTTGCTTTCATCTCTTAACTGTTCTCTTCCATCCTCAAAGAAATAAAGGAGAAGGTAATTCTCTTTTGTCTCACTTGATAGTGAAATATTAGTTTAATAATTTATTTAATGAGCCTCTTTTATATTAATTTTTTATTTTATCAACATAGAAGAAAAAATGATTGTACTGTGTGTTTTTTATAATTGAATTTTAAGTGTGGTTTGATTATCATCGAATTTTATTTTGGTATTTATGTCTCTCAATTTTTTATTAGATTATGATAAATCATTTTTTAGTATTTTTTTTAAATAGGTATATTGATGAAGAATAAAAGAATAGATTCATTTTTTAAAAGTGGTAAAAGGGAAGCTACCCGTGAAGATGAAAACAGGACAAATTCAACTCTTCCAGATATTCTGAAGCATGATACTAATGTTCCAATTGTTCAATCAGAGGAGCCCCCTTTTAAGGTTCAAAAAATTATAGGTGAGGAGTTTCATATTAATTCTTTGGAACGTGATCCAGGAAAACGTATTCAAATATGGGAATATCCAATGAGTCAAAGAGATGAGATTCGAAGAGCTTATTTAAAATGGGGTCCATATCAAATGCAACTTGAAAATTATCCTTATTCTAAGGAAAAACATCCAAGGAGATTTCAATCTAGTTGGTTTAAAATGTTTCCTTCTTGGCTAGAGTATTCCCCGGCTAATGATGGAGCTTATTGTTTGGCATGTTATCTATTTAGTTCAAAGCCATATGGTCGTTTTGGATCAGATGTGTTTACTAAACAAGGTTTTAGATCATGAAGAAAGGTTAATGCGGGAAAAAGATGTGCATTTCTCAACCACATTGGAGATAGTCCTTGCTCACCGCATAACAGTGCAATGAAAGCTTGTGAAGACTTGTTGAATCAATCTATGCACATTAATAACATTATAAATATTCAAAGTTCAGAACAAGTCTGCAAGAATCGTTTACGGCTCAAAACCTCTATTGACACAATTCGTTGGCTAGCATTTCAAGCTTGTGCATTTAGAGGCCACGAGGAAACACCAGAGTCAAGTAATAGAGGTAACTTTCTTGAAATGATTAAACTTCTAGCATCATATAATGATAAAGTGGCACAAGTTGTGTTAGAAAATGCTCCTTATAATGCTAAGTATACTTCTCATCATATTCAGAAAGAAATCTTGCACATTTTCTCTAGAAAAGTAAGAAGTCACATTCGAGAAGAAATTGGAGATTCTAAATTTTGCATAATTGTTGATGAAGCACGTGATGAATCTAAAAAAGAGCAAATGGCTATTGTTTTGAGATTCGTAGATAAGGATGGTAATATAAAAGAACGATTTTTTGATATTGTGCATGTTAAGGATACAACAGCCGCCACTCTAAAAAAAGAATTGAGTGTCGTTCTCTCTAGGCATAATCTTGATGTTTCCAATATCCGCGGTCAAGGGTATGATGGTGCTAGTAATATGAGGGGAGAATGGAATGGGTTGCAAGCATTATTTCTCAATGATAATCCTTATGCTTATTATGTGCATTGTTTTGCTCATAGACTACAACTTGCTTTGGTGGCTGCTTCAAGCGAGGTCATTCCAGTTCATCAATTTTTTTCAAATTTGGCTTTTATTGTAAATGTTGTGTGTTCCTCTAGTAAACGTCATGATGAGTTACAAGCTATTGAATTAGATGGAATAACTCAATTGTTAGAAATGGGTGAACTTGAAACTGGTAAAGGAAAAAATCAAATTGGCACTTTAAAACGAGTTGGTGATACTCGTTGGAGCTCGCATTTTTATTCCATTTGTAGTATGATGAAGCTATATAATGCATCTTGTCTGGTTCTTCAAAAAATTATTGTTGATGGATCAACTTATTCTCAAAGAGGTGATGCTGATGCTGCATTGAATATGTTGTCTTTATTTGAGTTCATATTAATTTTACACATGATGAAAGAGATTATGGGAATTACTGACGGTCTTTGCCAAGCTTTGCAGAAACAATCTCAAGATATACTGAATGTTATGCAATTGGTTTGTTCTACTAAAATTTTGATTCAAAAGTTGAGAGAGGATGTTTGGAAAAATCTATTGAAAGGTGTGGTATTCTTTTGTGAACAACATGACATTGATATTCCTGATTTTAATTCTACTTATGTTGCACGTCATGGCCATTCTCGACATCAAAAAGATCATGTCACTATGGAACATCATTTTAGGGTGAATATATTTCTTGTTACAGTGGACAAGCAGTTGCAAGAATTAAATGACAGGTTTAATGAGCAAACAATGGAACTTTTAACTCTAAGCAATGCTTTAGTTCCTAAGGATGCACTCTTGTGAACAAATATTATCCTTTAGATTTTAGTGAGCAAGAGAAGATTAGTTTAAAATTTTAGCTTCAACATTTTATTATTGATGCTCCTAACCATCCAGATTTGAAGAATTTATCAACCATGCTTGAATTATGTTAATCTTTGGCAAGAACAGGAAAGTCAAGGACATTCTACTTGATTGATCGTTTAATTCGTCTTATTTTAACTCTTCCTGTCTCTACAGCTACAACAGAAAGATCATTTTCTACAATGAAGATTATCAAAACAAGATTGCAGAATAAAATGGAAGATGAGTTTCTTGCCGACAATATAATTATTACATTGAAAAAGAAATAGCTAAAATTTTAGTTCTGATTTAATTATTGATGAGTTAAGGGATCTAAAGGAACGAAGGGCAATCTTTTAGATATTTGTGATTTTTTTTTAGTTATCGTTATACTAAGTTATGTATTCATTTTTATTGTGTTGGTGATAATAATGAAATGTATAAATATTGGATGTATTATTTGGGCTCCCCCAACAATGTTGGTCAAGATCCGCCACTATCTTGAACTATATGTCTACTGCAACACTTACCTCAATTCCATTTCCACACCATTCATTCCTTGCTCATAACAAAATACCCCCTTGTGGTTAGTCCACAGTGAACTCATGTTGTGTGAAGATTTTTTTTGCTCTAAAGACGCCCCCACAAGTAGTACTTTTCTTGAAATCTTGTAAAACAAGAAATTCAATAGAATCACTATACAATTTTGTTTTACGGACAATAAATTTGGACAGTGCCACTGAAAAGAGTTCTATGAAATATAATATAACTCACTTCAGCATTGGATAGGGAGTAATGCAAAAGGAAAAATTAGAAGATCTATAATTTCAACCACAACTCTTATGGCGAGGTCACTGGACATCATGTGATCAATCAACTTGTCATAGGACCTCTCAACACTGCAAAACCATGAAAGATTGAATAGTTAATATTGAATTAAAGAGAGAAGAATGAGATCATGTTAGTTTATCTTTAAGACCACCTTTCGGTGTCAGGATAAAATAAAGAGCAATGCTATCATCATTTGGACCACAATTCATGAAGGACTTCGGCCACACCGTTATTCTTGAGAGCAAGTCCGAGCAAAGCACATCAGGGAAAAGTTTTGTCTCCTCCATAACTTTGGAGCATGCTAAAGTTGACATATGGGCTAAAAGCCCAAGAATGGTATGAATACCAGGGCAGGAAAGGTACAATCTTCCCCTATTTGCTAGAAATTTAACTTTAGATAACGGTTCATCATAAAAGCTAGAAAAACTATCTGCTTCTCAAAGGGTAAAAAACAAATTTCTTACCTCCAGACTGGATCTGCAATAGGATGTGGAACAATCAGAACAATCAATTGGTGCCATCAGTTCTAACAAAGTTCAGTTCTCCTTCATGTCTTCGTGCTATCAGCCACTCTACAGATGGATGTTATATATATGAATAAAAGATGGATATTATGACCCATCAGTCAGGGACCACTCAGCGTTCTCAGGTTTGTAGAAAATACCTTGTAATTTCACTGCCTTCAATGACAATGGGTTAGACAGTACAACCGACCCAAACGACACGAACACTGCAAACGATGACGACCCAGACGACAGTGACACATTCGACGCTGATGACGCAGACGACAAAACAAACCACATAGTAGACGACATTGATGATGCAAACGGCGAGGCGGACGACACTGATGACATAAACAGCGAGGCAGACGCTGCTGATGACGCAAACGAAGCAGACGATAAAATGTTGGTGAGAAAGAAATTGAGATGTGGGTGAGAGTTGAGAGTGATTTTTTGCAGTTCAGGAAAGAGGGTGGGCTGAAGAGGAAGAATCAAGAAGTAATTTAGGCCAGGAAGTAATTTAGGTTGCATTATTTTTAATTAAAAAAGTTATATCAATTTTACATATGAAACTTTATCGTAGGTAATCATTTTTAAAATTTTTTTTATTATATTTATTATCTACACTTATTTTCATAGATAACTTTTTGTATGAAAAATTTTGTTCATGTTTATCTACGAAATTTTCGTATGTAATTTATTTTTTGTTTTATCCATGGACTTTTACTTTATTTACGATCAGTTTTTGTAGATAAAATAAAATTATCTACGAAAAATATTTCGTACATAATTTTTCGAAGATAATAGCTAATTTTCTTGTAGTGGCTTGTATTGACTCTCCTAATGAAATATTCAGCAAACTTTTGGAGTTGCAAGCCTTCAAAAAATGGACAGGGATGACTATAGAAAGCTTGCCTCGGCAATATACCAATCATTACCAATCATTTCATTAATTAATGAATAAATGTCTCTATTTAGAATTTGAAGATAAATGACACATGTACCCTGGATTCTTTGTGTGATTCCATCATAGGTATATCACAAGGGATGAATTGGAAACAACCATGAAGGAGAATGGTATGGGTGACGAGGCCATAATTAGGGAAATTATATCTGAAGTTGACACTGATAATGTAAGCCCATACTTTGACACACATTACATTAATAATTGTGATGGTTTCACTGCATTGTTTGTCAAACTGGTTGCACCTCTAGTTGATTTTGAACACATTACATTAAGGATGGTGTAAAAGGACCAAGAGGATGAAATGTAGGTTTTTGCTGTATTATATTTATAATTTTTTTTGCATTTAAAATGTCAGTTATTTTCTATTGATTAGTGTTCTGACACAAAATGGAATTATGCAGAGTAGTGGTCTTCCTTGGTTAGCACCAAAGAAGACATTGGGTTTGGGTAATCTAACAAATGCTATATGTGAAGTAATTGGAGTAAGTATCTTGGTTTTATCTAAATGTAATTATTTTTGTCAATGTTGAAGCACAAGCAAAGACTATTATTGCTTTTCATATTGTAAATTAGTATGCATTTCATTGTTTAATTTAATAATACAAATATGGTATTTAAATTGTTCTTTTAGAGAAGTAAAAGTTTGATCTCTCAAATTGAGAATTCTAGTTTACAAGAAAGGAAACTGGCCAATCTGAGAAAATGAAGAATGAATTATTAACTGGACTTGCTGATATGAAAATGAAGATGAGAATGGATATTTTTTTTCAAGAATACGGTGATTGATCCATTTATACGTGCCTAATTTTAAAATAAATATATTTTTGTTCATGATCTTGTGTGTGTATTTCTTTGTGTTTCTAATTAATGGAGGATCACTGTAAGATTCATCTGATGGTGTTGTTGTTACTCTTAGGATTGTTGTTGTAGCTGCTGGACTGAGCTTGTTAGCTTTTAAGAGGTTAAACTAGACCAAAAGAGTAAAAGAATTATGGTCATCATAACCTATGATGGTAAAAGAATGACATTTGGTATGTCTATTTTGGGTTGTAATACATTATAACATATGTTTACATTCTTTTTCTTGAAATCTTGTTGATGTTAGTATAATGATACTTCTCTTTTTTTTGCCTTAATTATATATTTGATTGGATTTCATTTGAAATAAGATTTAAAATTTTGGTTACAAAATTTTGGAAATTACAAAAACTTAGTAATCTTGGAAATTAATCAAATAATGAAAAAGATTGAGAAATTTAATGAAAATAGAGACTTACTACCTTTTTGACAGTTTTTAATTGACAAAATCTATATTTTGGGGCGGTTTTTAACCGTTAAAATATAATATATTTTGTAGCGGTTTTTAATTATCAAAATACGATATATTTTGTAGTAGTTTTTAACCGTCAAAAAACGATATATTTTGTGGCAGTTTTTAACCGTTAAAATATGATATATTTTATGGCGGTTTTTAGCTGTCAAAATATGATAAAATATAAAAAAATAAAAGTAAATTTTGTAGCGGTTTTTAATTGCTAGTAATGTATTTTCTTTTTTTACAACAATACCAACGGTTAGATTTTTTTGTCAGAAACCATTTTTGACATATGTAATTTTGACGATTTTTTAAACCGTCAGAAATTTCATTTGTGACAATTTTTAACCACTACAACTTGTAATTTTAACTGTCACAAATGTTCACTTTTTTTGTAGTGCCTCATGAAAGCTTATATTTGTAGTCATGTAGAGAAGGATGAGGTTGCTAAATATATTTCTTCAAGGTGAGTTATTTTCTTAAATTTAAGAGGATTGTTCTATAGTTTCAGATACTTTACATTATATTTCAAAGTTTACATTCTTTATATTTTGTCGATGAACATGATAAGGCTTCATGTGTTTAATATGTTTTGAGAGAAAAATGGTCGCCCTTTCATTCATTTTACTAATGATCAATTTTTATCTGTTAATAAAGAAGTATAATGAAATATTAAATTGGATTCTAAGATACTTAAAGATCTATATGTAATGATAATGTGATATTTTCTAAGAACTTTGATGTACAATTTTTAACGTGATATTCGGATGTTACATTTTGGCACATTATATTTGTAGACTAAGCCACAACAATCAATTGATGGGCAAAAAATACTTAAGAGCCACAAGGTTTCTCACGTGGTTTGGAGTGGTTCAAATTCGCAGGACTTTTGGGTGAATCATTTTAATTTTTCTTTTTTATTTTTTTTTCTAATTTAATTTCTATTTATAGTTATGTTTTTTTTTATTTAACTAGTCATATGTATGTATTCTGTATATTTGTAAAAGTTACAATTTAATAAATAATTTTAGATCTTTTGTCTTGACCAATTTAGTGATGTAGAATTTTACTTAAGAAGACTAACTTTTGCTATTTTCCTTAACCATATAATCCATTATTAAAAATATAAAAAAATATTTATAAAAATTGTTCAAAATAAATAGTTTTATTACGTGAATCTGTATGAATTATTTCTTATTTATAAATTTTAAAGGTGGATTGATTATGTTTATTAATATTATCAGCCTTTTTTATATCATTTTATGATTATTCATTTATCCTTAATGTTCTACATAACATCACACATCATTAAAGGAAATTAATAAATACTCGAATAATCATTAAAGGAAATTAATAAATACTCGAATAGTCACTGTAACGTTCCATTTAAGTAATAAAAATAATTAAATAAAAACATTACACATAATAATATAAGAAGTTGAGTCAAGGAGTATAACGTCACTCATTAAAAATATCCAAGGTACTAAAAAATGAGATACTGAAGCACACCATGATGCCAACACAAAATAGAGTTCAATGATAACAATATTTAAAATAATTGCCCAAGAGGCAGACAAATACATGGGTTACAGCCCTAAAGAAAACTCAGACAAGCAGGATCTGACCCAAGATGAACTAGGCAGCGAAATCTCCATTATCCTGTTGACCATGAGGAGTTCTCGCATCTGCTCACATCAATAAATTGATGATCATCGCAAAAAGAGAAAACCATACATAGAACATATAAATAAGCAGAAAGGGTAAGCTAGCATAGAAAAACGTTTTATCATACAATTAACACATTTTCATAGTTAAAGATACATGCATTCACCAATCATGTGATGACTCGCAAACAATACATTAAGACTTAAGAGACGACTTATTCAGATACATATAATTAGTCAGATTCAGCGGATGCTTGCACTTGTGGTGGCCTTTACTGCTCTACCGAGCTGCTACCGAGCTAATTGTTATAGTGTTTAATCCCCATGCACAAGGTTAGCCTTAAAGTGTTCCAGGCCTCATGCTACTCTCACCACTTGAGTCAGTACGCTCTATGTGAGACTAATTGACTTTTCAGAGTGTTAGGATGCAATCCTTACTTGGAATCCTTACTAAATTATATAATGAGGCACCACCACGAAACTCCCAGTAACAGGGGTCATGGAATTACGCCCTGACCAATGAGGCACCACTATGCAACCAACGTGGAATTATGTCCTGACCAATGAGGCACCACCATGAGATCTCACCTAGAGTTCCATGGAATTATGCCCTAACCAATGAGGCACCACCACGAAACTATCATGGAATTACGTCTTGACCACACCAACATCATGTTCCATCAATTAATATAACATTATTACTCATACCAATTTCATGTCACTTTTATAACCAACCATCATGCCAAACTCATCATTCACAACCCATAAACCATTTTACTCATGCATATTCATTCATCTCATGCTTTAACATAGCAATCCAACTTAACAACATATTATGCAAAAAATAAAGAGGGCCTTACATTCTCCCCAACAACAAAAATTTTCAACCTCAAAAATTCGTCGATGGGATAGGAAGAAAACTATTGTTTCCTCATTTTCTCCGACAACTACCACTTAGACATGACTAATACAATGACTCTGACACCCATAGTCACTGGAAACTTTGCCTCTGTGCTAAGCGATATGTGTTCAACTGAGTAGATTGGTTTAGTCCCTACACTCGAAGTAACTTGCAACCTGCAACCTTAAAATTGGAATGCTCCTACATACCTGCCCAACCAACTTGTATCTAATATATTGACTCGCTTACCATATGCTCTCCACTATCTCTTGTAGGTTTCTACTAAGATGCACCCTTTCAACCACTTAAACTCCACTCAACTAGATCATGCCATGTGGCAATCCTCCACTAACTAAATTTGTCCAACCACATGATGAAACGTTTAATGATCCTCCACGCACTAAATTAACCAATCAACTTTTTGTCACGTCATCATCTCCTTCCCCAAAAGAAACCCTAATTTTTCTTCTCTCCCACCATCCTTCACGCACCTCACCATGGATCCAACGTTAGGCCCGTCGTCGGCAGCCATTGCGCTGTCATCGTCAACAGAAATTGTTGTAGCACCGTGAGTATTAGAAACGCACGAGTCCCACCAGCAATCACCATTGTAGTAGCAGCCATGGAAACTACACTATCACGCAGGAGCATAACCTCGCCTGAACCATTGCACCGCACATCATCGGACCATCATAGCACCACCATGATGCAGGTCAGAGAAAGCACAAGGCCACCACTCACCTAGAAAACCTGAAAAACAGTACCACTGATCTACGTGAACCTACATCTATACCACACTCACTACTATAGCCCTCGTCGGAGAAGAAAATGCGACTTCAGCACTGCAACACCGTCAGCTAACATCCCTTCCACCAGTTCATGTCCGAACAGCACCGTGTTACAGCGCCATCAATCTAGAACGTGCAAGATGCACCATTCTCGTGCCTTCACATTGCTGCCTGGTTCAATTATGAACGTACACCTCGAAGCTACCATCAGAATCGCAAAACCCTAATGAAGGAAAGAGAAATATGATTTTGGGAGAGAGAGAGTACTCTGGCACGTGGCAGCTTCTCAATGGACAGTCAAAGAGTCAAAACTGGTCAAACAGTCAACTTTGGGCAAAGACTGGTCAAAGTTGGTTAAATAAGAGGGGTTGAATTTGAAATATTGGTATTTTTGGATGTCTCTGCAAATTTAGACTATAAAATTTCAAAAGGACTGATTTATAAAATTAATACAAATATTAGTTGGTGATAATTTATCATATATCTTTAAGTAATTAATTTATTTAATTATATTAGATATTGGTATTATCAACCAACTATATTTGTCAAATAGTCTATATCTCTCCAAATATTTTTGAATATTTATCTTTATCTTTGTTTCAAAAGATATTTGAGAGGTTTTAGCAACCGAAAAGCCCAGTCCAAGTCCTATATAAAGAGACCAAGGGAGAAGTAGAAAAGAGAAGTTCGGGACTTCAGAGTTTAGGAACCCTTAGGGGGACCTAATTTCGTTTCCTTTCTCTCTCTCTCTCCATTCTTCTATTCTTTTTATCATTAATGCAGAAAGGGTATTTGACAACGGTTATTTTTACTATTCTGCCCCGGTTCCAGAACCGAGGCATATAAGGTCGAGGCAAAAAAGAGTAAGCTTTTGGCCTCAGGTGTTACCCGAGGTAGAAAATCCTTTTTCTTACTATCTCTTTCTGCCTCGGTTCTACAGAGAACCGAGACCATATATTGCCTCATTTTGCTATCGTAACGCCACCATAACAGCCATCACCACCGTAAGAAATCCTTCAATAGAGGCAGCGCCAAAGGCCAAGCCAATCCTTTATTATTGTCCAAAACCAATTCAATGGGCTCGAAAATCATGGAACAAACCTCCCCCAAAGTGATGTGCGCCGGTCAGATCATGGTTCGACCCAAAATGACGACGTGCAGGAGTTGGCAACCGATGATGGAAGAAATAGAGAAGTGGAACGTATTTTTAAAATGAAAAAAAAGGGGAACGCATTTTCAACTTACCCCTTGCGAGAAATGGCGGCATGATGGTGGGTGGAAGTGGGAAGAAGGCATCGTAGAGGCTCGTTGAAGTAATGGTTGCATTCGTCGGAGTAGAATGGTGGCATTGTGGTGGATGCTCATTTCTGAGAGAGAGAGAGAGAGAGAAGAGAGAATGGAGGTTGGAGGTGCGGGGAAGAAGAAGAAGAGTGAAATAGGTTCACAATTTGAACTCTAATTAAAGGATATGGCCTCGATTCAATTTCTAACTGAGGCAGAAAACCTTTTTTGGCACCGGTTCAATTTCACCCGAGGCCAAATATAACCATAGTGGCATTTTTGAAATACTGGCCAACTTTTTGGCCTCAGTTCAAATTTTAACCGAGGCAAAAAACCCTTTTGGCATCAATACAATTTCACCCGAGGCCAAATATAACCATAGTAGCATTTTTGAAATACTGGTAAACTTTTTGGCACCGATTTTCTTATAACCGAAGCAGAAAGGTGTTTTCTGCTTCAGGTATATGCTGAACTGAGGCATAAAACTTGGAAAAATTACAAAAATGCCACCGTGCCATTTTATGCTTCAGTTAAGCGACAACCGAGGCCTATAACGAGAGTTAAAAAGCCAAAACTGCACTAGTGTATTTTACTTTTGCATTCATGGAGTTCTAAACTTCTTGGGTTGATTCCATTGCAATTTCTTAATTGGATTCTGAAGTTAGATCAATTACTTTGTTTGTACTTTTGATTCTTGTTGAGATTTATTTTCATCTATGTCTTTTGGTTCTTAATTTAGTAAAAGTAATGATTTTTACATTGTAGCAAGTTAGCACTATGTTAAATCTACATAACATAACAATCGTATGAGTCCAAAGGTTTTTAAATTTTAATTGAGAAATTACTTTGATTAATTTAGAAACTTTCATATGATTGAATGAGTTTTTGCTAATAATTGAGAAGTTACTTTGATTAAAGGTGAAAACTTAGATTAGAATTAATCAAGAAGTTACTTTGGTTAATTAGTAGATATAAGAGGTAAAAGAATGGACATGATTAGGATTAGTAATATTTAATTAAGAAGTTACTTTGGTTAAATTTAGTAAGATTAATCTACAAAGTTCTTGCTTTTGATTGAGAAGTTACTTTGGTTAAAAGTAAGGACGCCAACAAATTAATTGAGAAGTTACATTGATTAATTTGAAGTTTTAAACAAGAAATCAATAACAATAATCTTTAGGAAACCAATGATGAATCCTATTTTGAAAAAGCAGTGGAATCGACCTATTTTTCTTTACTATTATTTTTATCTTATTTTATTTTTTATCTTTTTTAAATTTTATTTCTTTATTCCTTGTTTCATTTGATTAACTCTTTTATATAATTTTTAATAAGAACTAATTTGTTAGAAATCAATTCCGTGTTCGTTGGGAGACGACTTAGGGTTGGCTTAACCCATAATAATTTTTTGGCTACTTTCTTAACAATACTGAAGTTGTTATAGATAAGTAGTATTAATTTGATCGCTTGACGACAACGTTATCAACTATCAACTTGGTTATCTTTTCCCTTCCAAAACCACTCATCCTCCCTCTCTTTACATGGACTATTCCTTTGTATATTATGCAACAAGGTAGTGACCATAGGTTTTTCCCACTCAAACCACTCTCTTCTCCATAGAAGTTTCCAAATCCATTGATCACCATTCCAAACACCCATTTCCTCCAGAGCAGCTTCCTTTAGAATAGAATTTGTGTACATCCTAGGAAAACTATCTCTAAGAGGGGTTTCACCAACCCACCTATCTTCCCAAAACTTTATTTTATTTCCTATTCCCGTTTTCCATATTATGTTCCTATCAAACCAACTTGTTATTTGTCTTCCCCCACATATTTTTCTAATATCTCTCCACCACCATGAATCATAGTTTCCATTGTTAGTTTTGAAATGGTTGAAAAGCCAAGAAGGGGGGGTTGAATTGGCTAGTTAAAAATTTAGGCTATTTTTGCAAGATAAAAACCACCTTTAATTGACTCAAATAGATCACCAAGTTAGGATGCAAACAATACTGAACTATACACTTTCAATCGATCAAAAAAAGAGTTAACAAATTGATTTTACTAAACAGATTTTGTTCTAGTATAATCAATCGATTGAAACTGAAGACTCTTATAAAGTATCCACCCTTACACTTCCAAAATATGCAGAAACACAACAAAAGACTCTTGAATCACACAAGAATCACACCAGCACAACAAGAACCCTCTTGCAGACCTAGAAAACCACCAGGCACACACATAAAGCTTGAGAAAGATCAAACTTCAGTGGTAGCACAACCTAGCCTACCACAAACCACTTTCTCCAAGCTTCAAACCAAGCCAAAAGCTCAAAGAATTGATCCAAGATCAATCTTCAACAATAGTAACACCTATGATCACGAAGGAGAGAGTTTCCACAAGTTTCCAAAACCAAATCGTGCTCTAAAATGATCAACTTACCTCTCTTTCGAAAATCACAGCTTTTATAGTCAAACTGTTACGAAATTCAACAGGTTGATTTTCAAATCAATCGGTTGATTTCACTTGACTTAAGTGAAATCATTCGATTAAAAACTAAATCAACTTATTGAATTTGTTGCAGTTTAAGACTACTACAGCCAACCTTTTAACCTATTGAAAAACCATTTAACAGATTAAAAGAGACATTTTAACCTGTTGAAAAACCATTCAACAGATTAAAAACACAACAAAAACCAAACTACATCTAATTAATGCTACATGGTCTACAAAATGAATTACAAACTACAAATACACTTTCTTATTGATGTAACTACATGGAGAGCACACGTTCTAGCCTTGATCAACATGGATATCATCAAATCTCCTTTTCTTCATCAATGTAGACTTTATTCCAATGGTAATGGCTTTAAGATAGTTCAGAAGAAATCTTCATCAAATCTTCAAGAAGCAAACCACCTTGACTTCACATGTCAACATCCATCTATTCCTTTGTCTAGTGCTCTCCAAGAACCATACTTTGACAATAATACTTCTTTCCATAATCCTAGTTCATCCTTTCCTAACCTCCACTTCCCGTTTCCCAATAAAGCCATGTTAAACATTTTCAAATCCTTTATACCTAGCCCACCTTCTTCCTTGGTTTTAAATATATTTCCGCACTTAACCCATGCAATCCTCCTTCCTTCGTGGCCCCAACCCCATAAAATCTCTCTTTGTATTCTTGTAATAATATTGTTCACACTCATTGGCATCTTGAATAAAGACATATAATACAATGAAATAGAAGATATCACCAATTTTATTAATTTAACCCTCATTGCGAACGATATATATCTTCCTTTCCATCTTGCCAGTCTCTTCCTAATACTTATGATCGTGCCCATCCAAAATTCTTTCTTCTTATGATTTGCTGGTAAGCCCAAGTATGTAAATGGTATGTTCGTAGTTCTACAATTAAGAACTACATAAAATCTTTTAACCATGACAAGAGAAACTCCTATACTCCCTAGCTTACTTTTGTAAAAATTCACTTTAAGTCCATATGCTAGCTCAAAACACTTGAGAATACTCTTGATAGCCACTATGTTTTTAGTTTCATCTTTGCAAAAAAATAAATAGTGTCATCAACAAATTGGATCATACTCACCACAATATTTTTGTTTCCCACGCTAATACCTACTAACATACCTTTACTTTCAACCTGTCTAACTGCCCCTGCTAATTCTTCTGCTAGTATGAGAAACAAAAAAGGAGATAGGGGAGCCCCTTGCCTTAATCCTTTGCTAGGTACAAACTAGTCTGTTGGGCTACCATTAACTATAAATTGAGATAGATGACGATTCTAAGCATGCCCTAATCCATTTATTCCATTTGGAACAAAAACCTAATCTTTCTAGCATGTATATGAGGAAGTCCTAGTTGACCGAATGATATGCTTTCTCAAAGTCTACTTTTACTATGATGCATCTTCCTTTTTTCCTCCTCACCTCCTCAACAACTTCATTTGCTACCACCACACTATCTAATAAACCCCTCCCCTTTAAAAATGCAACTTGTTTATTATCAATTACTTTGTGTAAAAGTTGCAACAATCTCTTAGATAGAATTTTTGATATTATCTTATACACCAACCCCACTAAAGATATAGGCCTGCATTCTTCCAACCCTTCTTCCAACCCTTGTGGATGTTGTACTTTAGGTATTAAAGTGACGAAAGATGCATTACATCCTTTTGGCCACCTCCCACAACTATGGAAAAAATTAGCTGCCTTTATTATGTCTACTTTAATGGTATCCCAAAATTATGTAACAAAGTTAAAATTAAAACCATCTGGCCTTGGACTTTTATTATTTTTGCAATCCCAAACTGCTACCTTGATCTCATCCTATGAAAATCTCTTTATTAGTAGAACATTATCCTCCCTGCTAATTGATGAGAAGTCAATATTGTCTATCCTAACTTTTATATCCCCTTTTTTTGTAAACCTATTTTTGTAGAAATTTTTTACTTCTTCCTTAACTTTAACTGGATCCTCATTCCATACACCTCCTATCTTAATGCCTTTGATCATATTTTGCATTATCCTCCAATTGATTAACCTATGAAAATACTTTGTATTTAGATCCCCTTCTTGCAACCACTTTGACCTTGATTTTTGTTTTTCTATCATCTCCTATCTAAAATTCATCAACTTTAATTGGGCAAAAAAATGTTTTCTTTTTATTCATTCTTCTTCGTCTAAGCCCAACTCTTCATCCTTTTTGTCAAGCTCACTTATGGTTAACATGATCTTTTCCTTGGTACTATCAACATATCCAAAAAACTCTTTCTTAACTCATGTTTTAATGATTTGAGTTTTTCCTTTAAACTTCAAATTTTATTTCGTTCTACGTTATGCTTATCCCATGATTTTTTAACAAAATCTGAGAAACCCCTATCAGTATGCCTAGCATCTATATATCGAAAAGGTTTGGGACCCCAATCAGTACTATAATGTTTTACTACTAAGGCACAATGATCACAGACAAATTTTTTCATAACATACTACTTACTTTCAAGGCACGGCGGATGGCCAGGAGCCCAAACAAAGGAAAGAATCGGTTATATTTTTCATATGATCTCATCTCCTCTTATGAATAGACTAATTATCTTTCTAATATTCCTATTAGATAGATAATATAATAATCTAATTGGAATATATAATTATAGAATTTGATATAATTTGGATTGGTCAATCAATTGGAAGATTCCCTAAAAGAATGATACTTCTTAGAATTAGATACCAATTCTTTTATCAATTGCAAAATCTATCTAGTTTGAACACTTTCAAAAAATTATCTTAAAAGAAATAAAAGAGGGGTTCATTGGACTAAACAAAAAGAAGAAAGATGGTGAATAAGTATGTGAATACCTTTCAATTAGTCCTTCTCCTGTGTTCTTATCCGAACAGATAAAGAATTGTAGGAGTGAATTATTAATATAATTCGAAAAGGAAGTCCACATATGTATTTTTATCTTTTTAGGATTAAACAAAAGGATTAGCAAATAAAAGTGCTAATGCTACAACCAGACTGTAAATTGTTAAAGCTTCCATAAAAGCCAGACTAAGTAATAAAGTACCCCGTATTTTTCCCTTTGCCTCTGGTTGTCATGCAATCCCCTCTGCAGCTTGCCCTGCGGCAGTGCCTTGACCAACCCCAGGTCCAATAGAAGCAAGCCCTACGGCCAATCCAGCAGCAATAACAGAAGCGGCAGAAAAAATTGGATTCGTGAGAATTTCCTTGTAACCTACATATAAAAGAAAGAAATAGTTAATGATATAATCGACTAATAAATTCTGACTTCATTTTTCAATTACCAAGACTTTTTCAGTTAAAGTAATTAATAAAAATAAGAATTAAAAATTGAATAGTTATTAAACGAATTACTTCGAGATTTCTTTTTTCGTCTCGAACTACATAGTTTTGGGGGTGAATCTGTATAATCTTTGTTCTTCTCTTACCTTAATTTTGGAATCATTCTTTGAATTCTTCATTTTTTTATACAATTTCTTTAGTTTTTTAATTTTCAATTCACAATTAGAGTTGAAACGCAAGGACTTTGCTTTTCTATCCCTATAGAAATTGACAGTAATAGCGAGACCTTTTTTATATAGAAAAGATTAGTTATTTCAGATATATGGTTAGTTCATATAAAACTAGTTCATCTATAATATCATATTACATATACATAGGTTTCTTCTATGCTGTAAGCTAATTTTCTTTGTGTTTTAGATTCAATCGAAATTGAAATTCATTCTATGAAACCTAAAAAACCTTGATTGATCCCCTCACTTGCATGATAGGTGCCTAAAGATTCATAATGAACTTCGATAGGAATTTCTCTTGACGAAATAATGCATAGATCTAGTCGCCACCGAAGTCACAAAGGACTATCGAAGGTTATTCTTTTCTATTGATAAACTCCAATTGCATCATAGGAATTCCAAAAAAATGTTCTTTTTTTTCGTATACTTATAATTTTTTTTTTGGAATTCTTTCATTTTTCAAATTTCTGCAATTACGTGGATTATACCTATTTGAAGGTAGTCACCACTTGTAGATACATACTTTTATTTTATATATATATATATATATATATACATATATATACATACATATGTATATGTATATACATATGTATATACATATGTATATATATATGTACATATATATACATATGTATATACATATATATGTATATATATATATATATATATATATATATATATATATATATTTATATTTTTATATATA
>Ga0214544_1004190_pt1 | contig 29111 bp, 19 predicted proteins | sample CNSS3metaG_FD_160074 | JGI IMG/M metagenome (GOLD analysis project Ga0214544, IMG submission 160074) | Root nodule microbial communities from cowpea collected in UCLA plant growth center, Los Angeles, California, USA - CNSS3 | ecosystem: Host-associated > Plants > Roots > Nodule | place: USA...
TCAAATCAAATTTAAAATCTTTGTATATATATGCTGATCAAGATAATTAGTTATTTTAACTGAATCCGTTCCTCGTGGGTTCGACACTCTTACTTCAAATCATTATACTACAGTTGACTTTTGGTACACTTGCCAAGAGCCCAACAGCTTTGCTTCTTGCTAATGCTTTCGTGTTCATTTTAACTTTGACTCTAACCTCTCCGTCTAAGTTTGCTTGACCATTGGCTCGAGCTTTTGCTTAATGATTAGCCTTGTGATCTCTTGGTCAATTATTATAATTTTGTCATCAATCTTTTTTAAATGAGAAATATCCACCTACTCTTGAAGCTTAGGTATTACAATCCTCCAGATTTGATGAACTAATAGTAATATGAGATGTTTATTGTGTTAGAGGGTATCGGCTTACCAAATAATACCCAACTACAATCAAGATAATACTAATATTATAAAAAATATAATATGAAATAATTTTATAATTCTGCAATCCACATTTTAGGATAAATATTATAAATATATTATAAGTATCTATTATGAAATAGGCTAAATTATTCTTTATTTAAATTACTTTTAGTCTTTGTGTTTGTCAAGTTGTGTTAATTTGGTCTTCAAATTTTTTTCTGTCTCAATTTGGTCCTTATTTTTTTTAAAAATAATTTAATTTGGTCATTATCGTTAGTTTGACCAAACAGTGTTAAAGTCAATGCTACATGTTAATTTCTGATTTTTTTAATTTTTTTTTTTTGAATCTTTTGAATTTTTTGAATTTTTTGAATTTTTATTTTTTTTACATGTGTCACTTTACAATTGTGTCACATGTCAAAATGATTCAATTTGGTCTCTATATTTGTTTTTAGTTTCAATTTAGTCACATTTTTTGTAAAAATGAAACAATATTTCCCGCCTTAAATTGAGACTAAATTTACTTTTTATATAAATCTTATGGTGATAGTCTTACAAAAATTAACCTTTTTATTAAATACTTTTAGAAATATTTTTAAATTAATTTTAAATTCTATACAAAACTTTAAACTTTGATTTTGTTTTGAACTGGAAATTTAGTTCCTTAGCTTATCTGTGACAAGTTATTTAATTTTAAATCTTCACTAAGTTTGTTAAATATGGTACACTTGATGTCTTTATATATAATGGCATAATGGTTAATTATTGAAATGAGATTTGGGGTTTAACTTCGTTTAATAATAAAACTAAAAACAAAAAGTTTGTTTAAAAATATTTCTACAAATTTTTAATAAAAATGTCAATTTTAGTAAGAATATCATCATAAGATTTATACAAAAAGTAATTTGAGTATCAATTTAAGGATGAACAATATTGCTTCGTTATTACAAAAATTGGAACCAAATTGAAACTAAAAACAAATACAGGGACCAAATTGATCATTTTGACACGTGGCATAACTGTGAAGTGACATGTATAAATAATTAAAAAAAAATTAAAACAAAAAACAAAAAAAACAAAAACAAAAATTGACATGTGGCGTTGAATTTAACATCGTTTGGTCAAAATTGATAGCAATGACAAACAATAACCAAATTGAGACAGAAAAAGAAACTTGAGGACCAAATTGACACTACTTGACAAATATAAGGACTAAAAGAAAAGTTTAACCTTATTCGTTTGATCCTCATTTTTATCAATAAGTGTCAAATTGGTTCTCCAATTTTTTTTTGACACAATTTGGTTCTGGTTTTTTTAGAAGTGATTTAATTCGGTCATTGTCATTAGTTATTTAAAAGTGTTAAAGTCATTTAAAAGTGTTAAAGTCAGTGTCACATGTTAATTTTTTATTTTTGGAATTTAACACAATTTGTGACAAAGTAACAGTAAAAATTAAATTGAATCACTTTTAAAAAAAAAAAATCAGGACCAATTTAACACTCTTAAAAAAACAAGGAATAAAAGAGTAATTTATCCTATGAAATATGTTATGATAATTATTACATTGTATATATAATAGATGTCCAAATCAAGCAACACACAAATACCTATCATTTATACTAACCAATGTAACGGCCCATTTAATTTAATGCGTAAAATTAAAGGAAACGTCACACAGAGATAACAATGTAGCGTAGTCCTGGGGTTCTAGACGCAACCCCTACAAAAACCGGGCACACCATGATGCCAAAGGAAAACTGGAAACAAATCTAACAAAGAGTGTAGAGTCGAAATGCATAAAGAGATACATGGGCCATAGCCCTAAGGAAAACATGAAGAAAAACTCCAGCCCAGATGGCTAAGCAGCAGAATCACCATTCCCTTATTGACCACGAGAACTTCGCCCATCTGCTCCCATCAATCAAATTGATGATCATCGCAAGAAAGAACAGCCACATACAATACAACCATGCAACAAAACGGGTAAGCTAGAGCCAACAACTTATTCATCATACAGTCAAATATATTTTCATCATCCTATATCCATATAACAACCAAGCATGTTATGACTCTTCATTCAATACACTACGACTCGACTCGACTCATCCGGATACGTATAACTTGGTCGGATTCAGCGGATGCTTGCACTTGTGGTGGATACCTCTGCTCACCCCGAGCTGCTCAACCCCGAGCTATGTGTTACAAGAGTTACAAAAGTTACAATGAATTGAATTTCCCTCACCACAAGGTTAGCACGTACTGAATTTCAGGCCTCCTGCTACTCTCACCACAAGAGTCAGTCCGCTCTAAGTGAGACTAACTAGCTCCTTAGAGTGTTAGGATGCAACCTTAACTTGAATCCCTACCTAGTTATACAGATGAGGCACCACCATGAACACCCACTAACAGGGGCCATGGAATTACGTCCCGACCACTGAAGCGCGGCTTTGGGAATCTCCCCTAAAGAACCCCGAGGACTTACGCACTGACACGGATCCAACAAGCATAAATAAACAATAAGAGAATATTAATCAATGCTCACAATCCCATGTTATCCTCAACAAAATAACACCTCATTCGTATCGCATGCTGAATCCTTACCATTGATCACCACCACCCCATGAGTATAGGGCCTCATCTCATATTAATAACATGTCCCATAAGTTCCAACTCACTCATAAGTTTCACATGCCGAACTACCACATTACCCATCATTCCATTCAAGACTCATGTCACACATACATGGCGATCCATCATATATATACATACATCTTAACATACAAGCATACTCAAGCAATTACCACTCATCCAAGGGCAACACAGCGACCAAACCACACACTGTCTCGCCCAACCCCTCGCTCAGGCGGGAGGGCCTCGCTCAGGCGAGACAGTCTCGCTCAGACGAGTCCCCCTCCGCCTAGGCGAGGGCTCAAAACAGGAACCAGGAACCACTGCGAGATCTCGCTTAGGCGAGACCCCTCTCGTTTGGGCGAGTGGTTCGCTCGCTCAAAATGACGAGCAGGTCGCCTGGGCAACTTTTCGCGAAAACGGTTTGGGCGAGCCTTCGCCAGACTCGCCTAGGCGAATCCGACTCGCCTGGGCGAGATTACCAGTTCTCGCCCTGGTTTCTCCCGCAACAGATGTACATTCCGATCCAAACAACCATACAGGGTATTCCACGCACCAAAAACAATGATTTCACCATACAACATCAAGCAAACTCAAGAATAGACCAAAAATCAACTTAAACCCGAAACCCTAACTTCTCGTACTTGGAAAAGGGCTAAGAGCGGGGTTCGTCTCCAACAGCGGAACGCGAAGCTCCAGCGGCAGATTACTGAGCTGCGGGACAGATGCGGAAGAGTATATGTAAGCCTACGACGAACCCCTACTGGAAGTATAAACATAAAAGCGGAAGGAAAACAAGACCTGAGGTGTAGAGCACTTACATGAGGCTAGGAAACGTAACTAAGCTTACTGGTTCAGGGTTAGGAGTAAACCCTAGCAGAGGAAAAACAGCAGCCGCTCTAAGGATTGTGAAAGTTCTGTGTTACCAAAATGAGCACAAGGTTAGGGTTGGTAGGTTAGGTCTGACCCTTCCTCTTTGGGCCAGCCTTTAGGCCTAAAAGATTGGGGCAGCCTTTAAAATAAAAGGGACAAAATGAAACGGGCCTTACATTCTCCCCAACAAGAAAATTTTTGACCTCGAAAATAAATACTCACCAGACAAACAGATGTGGATGTGATTTTCTCATGTCCTCCTCTAACTCCCACGTCGAGTCACCTGTCCTTCGATCCCAGATGACTTTAACAAGACTAACGGTCTTTCCACGGCGTTCCTCAACCTTGCTATCCTCAAGAGCGATGGGTGGTACTTCCAGCGTGAGATCTTCCCTGATCTGTATATCCTCAACTTCCAACACGTGGGCCGGATCGAATACATACTTCCTCAGCTGCGACACATGAAACACTAGATGAAGGTTCGCCAATTGCGGGGGTAAATAAGTCACTGGTCCAATCCTTCTCGTGATCTGATATAGGCCAAGGAATTTAGGAGAAAGTTTCCTTGAGCGGAGAGCCCTTCCCACGCCCGTGGTTTGGGTCACCCTCAAGAATACATGACCTCCCGCTGCAAACTCTAAAGGTCTCCTCCTACGATCTGCATAGGCCTTCTGCCTACTCTGAGAAGCCTGCATCCTATCTCTCACCATCCTCACCTTCTCGGTGGTTTGCTCTAACAACTCAGGTCCAACCAACACCGCTTCTCCATCTTGATACCAACAAAGAGGAGTCATACACCTCCTGCCATAAAGAGCCTCATATGGCGCCATGCCAATGCTCGCATGAAAACTATTGTTGTAGGTGAACTCTATCAAAAGCAATACCTCATCCCAAGCACCCAGATGATCCAATATGAAAGTCCTCAACAAATCCTCTAATGATTGGATCGTCCTCTCAGACTGGCCATCGGTTTGAGGGTGATAAGCTGAACTCATGGTGAGCTTGCTACCCATAGCACTCTGTAACATCTGCCAAAACCGGGATGTGAACCGCGGGTCTCTGTCGGAAACTATGCTCGAGGGCACCCCATGAAGTCTTACTATCTCCTTAATGTACAACTGGGTCAGCTTGGCCATAGACATTCTCAAGTTCATCGCCAAGAAGTGTGCGCTCTTGGTCAGTCGATCTACGATCACTCAAATGGTGTCATGTCCTCTAAAAGTTCGTGGCAAATGGGTCACAAAGTCCATCGAGATGCTGTCCCATTTTCACACCGGTACCTCCAAAGGTTGTAGAACTCCCCCGGGTCTCTGGTGTTCCACCTTCGCCTTCTGACAAGTCAGACAGGCTGATACAAACTGTACCACGTCCTTTTTCATCCCCTGCCACCAGAAAGTCTCCTTGAGGTCCTGGTACATCTTAGTCATGCTAGGATGCAAGCCAAGACGACTTTTATGTCCTTCCTCAAGGATCAACTTCCTCACCTCTGCATCATTCGGTACACAGATTCTGCCCTGAAACCTCAGTATACCATCATCACCCAAAGCAAAATCCCTAGCCTCCTCTGACCCAAGTTGTTCTCTTACCCTGTTCAGACTGGCATCCAATAACTGCCTCTCTCCGATCGAGTCCAAGAAGTCACTAGATATAGTAAGGGTACTACACATGATGGACTCGGACCCCAACTCCACCTGTAGCCTCATGTCTCTGAACTTCTCTAGTAGTTCCACCTCCTTGATCATAAGGTGCGCAGTATGCACTGTTTTCCTACTCAAGGCGTCTGCCACTACATTCGCCTTCCCTGGGTGGTATAGGAGCTCGAAATCATAGTCCTTCAGGAATTCCATCCACCTTCTCTGCCTCTTATTCAGCTCCTTCTGATCAAACAAGTACTTGAGGCTCTTATGATCGCTGAACACACGGAACTGAGCACCGTAGAGATAGTGCCTCCAAATCTTTAAGGCAAAAACATAGCCGCCAACTCCAGGTCATGAGTGGGATAGTTACGCTCATGTACCTTAAGTTGTCTCGAATCATATGCCACCGCCTTCTTCTCTTGCATCAAAACACATCCAAGTCCGAGGTGGGAAGCGTCACAGTAGACCTCAAACGGCTTCCCGACATCCGGGATCACTAGTATCGGTGCACTGGTCAGTCTCCTCTTCAGTTCCTGGAAACTCTCTTCACACTTATCCGTCCAGGTGAAGGGTTGGTCCTTCCGAGTAAGCAAGGTCAAAGGTGTCACTATCTTGGAGAATCCCTCTATGAACCTCCTATAGTAGCATGCTAACCCCACAAAGCTTCTAATCTCTGTGGCCGACTTGGGACTTTCCCACTTTACCACTGCCTCAACCTTCGCTGGGTCCACCGCAATCCCCTGAGCAGATATCACGTGCCCCAAGAACTGAACTTCATCCATCCAGAACTCACACTTGGATAACTTAGCATACATTTGCTTCTCTCTCAAAACACCAAGCACCAACCTCAGGTGTTCTGCGTGCTCTTCCTGAGTCCTGGAATAGATAAGGATGTCGTCTATGAAGACTACGATAAACTTATCTAGGAAGGGTCGGAAGATCCTGTTCATGTAGTCCATGAACACCGCGGGGGCGTTGGTCACGCCAAAAGGCATAACCACATACTCGTAGTGGCCATACCTGGATCTGAATGTCGTCTTCTGCACATCATCAACCTTTACCAAGATCTGATGATAACCCGAGCGCAGATTTATCTTCGAGAACACTGATGACCCATGCAACTGATCCATCAAGTTATCAATCCTCGGGAGCGGATACTTGTTCTTGATAGTCATCTTGTTCAGTTTCCTGTAGTCCACACACAGACGTGAACTCCCATCTTTCTTCTTTACCAACAATACTGGTGCTCCCCAAGGCGAAGTGTTGGGTCGGATGAACTGTTTCTCCATCAACTCTTCTATCTATTTCTTGAGTTCTACTAACTCTGCCGGAGCCACGCGATATGAAGCCATCGATACCGGACCCGTCCCTGGTACCAGGTCAATAGAGAACTCCACTTCTCTACTGGGAGGCAACCCTGGTACTTCATCCAGAAACACGTCTTCAAACTCATGTACCACAGGTATGACTGATGGCACATCTCTCTCTCCCACCTCCATACGGGCGAAGATTATGAAGCATTGCGCACCCCTCTGAATCTTCCTCACTACCACCTGAGGGGACACTAACTCGAGCTCCTCTGAATCGGGAAACAATAACCTCTTCTCCCAGCAGTCTATAAGGACGCGATTGGTAGAGAGCCAATCCATCCCTAAGATCACTTCCAAGTCTTGTAGAGGCAAGTAGATTAGATTTACCTTGTACCTGCGTCCCTCTACTTCCACTGGACACCTAGCACACAAAGACGACGTCGTGACCAATCCCGACGTCGTAGTAGACACCGCAAGCTCGCATTGTAGCTCGCATACTGGCAAACCCAGACGTTTCACACAACTATCTGACACAAAGGAGTGTGTCGCTCCAGAGTCATACTACACACAGCAAGACACACCAGCTATCAAGCAGCAACCCATAACCAAGTTACCTGAACCAGTCGCCTCTACTCCTGTCATAGCATACACGCTGCCTGTCGCCTGAGGCCTGTTGCCTCTGTCCCTCCACTGATGCTGATGGGGAGTCTGAACTGGAGGGTGTGTCGCTGCCCTAGCAAGGTTGGGACAGTCCTTCCCAAAGTGACCTTCCTTGCCATAGTTGTTGCACCTACGGTAACCCTCCATACATGGACAAGCACTCCTCGGGTGGGGTCCTCCACATGTGTAACACCGAACTCGGCCCTGCTGAGGAGAAAAGCTCCTAGACCCCTGAGGCTGATGGTGGGGTCTATCATACGGTCTCCTCCGCTCCTCATGCCTAGGCTTGGACCCAGACGGTCCACCGATCCTCTGAGGCGGCTGTGGCTGCTGTGGGCGCTGACCTTCCACCTCACGCTTCATCTTCTCCATCACCCTGGCCTTCTCCACCAGAGCGGCAAAATCCTTGATGGATAAGGGAGTTACCATCAAGCGGATATCACCGCGAAGGCCATTCTCGAACTTACGGCATCTCCACTCCTCGTCAAGTTGTAGGGTATAAAAGCGATTGAGGTGTTGTAACCTCTCAGCATACTCCGTCACAGTCTTCCCTCCCTAAATCAATTGGAGGAACTTCACCTCCTTGGCGTACCGGATGTTGTCTAGGAAGTACTCAGAGAGGAATCTCTCCCTGAAAGCCTCCCATGTCACTGCCTCATCCCTCTCCTCCAGGATGGATCTAGTGCTGCTCCACCAATGCTCCGCCTCTCCCGTGAGCATATAAACCGAGAACGCCAACCTTTTCTCCGCAGGACACATCTTGGCGTCGTAGATGCGCTCTAGGTCCTTCAGCCATTGGTCTGCAGCGTCAGGACTGGTCTTCCCATCAAACTTTTTCGGGTGGTGTTTCAGAAAATCCTCTAAGCTCCACTCCCTGACTGCAGGTCGTGGTTCGGGACCAAACACAAGGGCAATCTCCCTGTTCTCCTCCCGCTGGCGGAGGGCCTCCATGTGCTGCCGATGAGCATCCTCAGTAGCTACCCTTGCAGCCTCCATCTGCTGCATCACCGCCTGTTGCTGCTCAAGCAACGCCACCTGTCGCTGCATGGATGCCTCATGCTGCTGCATCATCGCAGCACTCTGTTGCCCCATAGCTGCTACCATCGCCTCTATGGCTCTGGCGATATCAGGTACGTCTCCCTGGGATGGTTGTGAAGTCCTACGAGGAGGTGCCATAGTCCACTGGCACACAGAAAATCACTTGGTTAGGCTCGATAAAGACAAGAATTTAACTAAGAACACTCAGAAGACATAGAGAAAGCTAAGCGGATATCCAAGTCCACAGACCTAAGGAACGACCGCTCTGATACCATAAATGTAACGCCCCATTTAATTTAATGCGTAAAATTAAAGGAAACGTCACACAGAGATAACAATGTACCGTAGTCTTGGGATTCTAAACGCAACCCCTACAAAAATCGGGCACACCACGATGCCAAAGGAAAACTGAAAACAAATCTAACAAAGAGTGTAGAGTCGAAATGCATAAAGAGATACATGGGCCATAGCCCTAAGGAAAACATGAAGAAAAACTCCAGCCCAGATGGCTAAGCAGCGGAATCACCATTCCCTTGTTGACCACGAGAACTTCGCCCATCTGCTCCCATCAATCAAATTGATGATCATCGCAAGAAAGAACAGCCACATACAATACAACCATGCAACAAAACGGGTAAGCTAGAGCCAACAACTTATTCATCATACAGTCAAATATATTTTCATCATCCCATATCCATATAACAACCAAGCATGTTATGACTCTTCATTCAATACACTACGACTTGACTCGACTCATCCGGATACGTATAACTTGGTCGGATTCAACGGATGCTTGCACTTGTGGTGGATACCTCTGCTCACCCCAAGCTGCTCAACCCTGAGCTATGTGTTACAAGTGTTACAATGAATTGAATTTCCCTCACCACAAGGTTAGCCCTTACTGAATTTCAGGCCTCCAGCTACTCTCACCACAGGAGTCAGTCCGCTCTAAGTGAGACTAACGGGCTCCTTAGAGTGTCAGGATGCAACCTTAACTTGAATCCTTACCTAGTTATACAGATGGGGCACCACCATGAACACCCACTAACAGGGGCCATGGAATTACGTCCCGACCACTGAAGCGCGGCCTTGGGAATCTCCCCTAAAGAACCCCGAGGACTTACGCACTGACACGGATCCAACAGGCATAAATAAACAATAAGAGAATATTAATCAATGCTCACAATCCCATGTTATCCTCAACAAAATAACACCTCATTCGTATCGCATGTTGAATCCTTACCATTGATCACCACCACCCCATGAGTATAGGGCCTCATCTCATATCAATAACATGTCCCATAAGTTCCAACTCACTCATAAGTTTCACATGCCGAACTTCCACATTACCCATCATTCCATTCAAGACTCATGTCACACATACATGGCGATCCATCATATATATATACATACATCTTAACATACAAGCATACCCAAGCAATTACCACTCATCCAAGGGCAACACAGCAACCAAACCACACACTGTCTCGCCCAGCCCCTCGCTCAGGCGGGAGGGCCTCGCTCAGGCGAGACAGTCTCGCTCAGACGAGTCCCCCTCCGCCTAGGCGAGGGCTCAAAACAGGAACCAGGAACCACTGCGAGATCTCGCTTAGGCGAGACCCCTCTCACTTGGGCGAGTGGTTCGCTCGCTCAAAATAACGAGCAGGTCGTCTAGGCGACTTTTCGCGAAAACGGTTTGGGCGAGCCTCCGCCAGACTCGCCTAGGCGAATCCGAATCACCTGGGCGAGATTACCAGTTCTCACCCTGGTTTCTCCCGCAACAGATGTACATTCCGATCCAAACAACCATACAGGGTATTCCACGCACCAAAAACAATGATTTCACCATACAACATCAAGCAAACTCAAGAACAGACCAAAAATCAACTTAAACCCGAAACCCTAACTTCCTGTACCTGAAAAAGGGCTAAGAGCGGGGTGCGTCTCCAACAGCGGAACGCGAAGCTCCAGCGGCAGATTACTGAGCTGCGGGACAGATGCGGAAGAGTATACGTAAGCCTACGACGAACCCCTACTGGAAGTACAAACATAAAAGTGGAAGGAAAACAAGACCTGAGGTGTAGAGCACTTACATAAGGCTAGGAAACGTAACTGAGCTCACTGGTTTAGGGTTAGGAGTAAACCCTAGCAGAGGAAAAACAGCAGCCGCTCTAAGGATTGTGAAAGTTCTGTGTTACCAAAATGAGCACAAGGTTAGAGTTGGTAAGTTAGGTCTGACCCTTCCTCTTTGGGCCAACCTTTTAGGCCCAAAAGATTGGGACAACCCTTAAAATAAAAGGGACAAAATGAAACGGGCCTTACTACCAATGTTAGTTTTTTTTTTCTTGGCTATTTACCTTAGTATCACTAAAATAATCTTTCTAAATTCACTTTTATTCCCTAAACAATAAATTTCAGAAATTAGATATTTAAAGTTTAAAAAATAAATCTTTATAAATTAAAAACTTAAAGTCAAATTTGACAAAAAATTTAAAACTAACATAATTGATTGCATCTATAACCATTTAAAGCAGCTTTCACATTTACTGAGAAATGCTGGACCACAATCCTGTATTGCTGTTTCACGTGGAGAGTAATCTGCTACCAGTGCATGACCCTGTACAACTGCAAATGGTTTCCCTCTTTCCTAACACAGGATTCTTCGTATAAAAAGATACGAAAACAAAGAAAAACTGTTACAAAAAAAAAATATTTAGGATAGTCTAAAAGATGTAAAGAAAATATTTATAAAATAAAAAAAATATTTTAATAAATAACATTAACAAGAATCAACTCTGGATATCTCGGACAGCTATATCGATATCTTTAAATGTCTTTTCCAAGTTCACTTTTCTTTTTCTTTGAAATTGTTTATCACTCTACTAAACATACGCATACTGTTAGGTATAAAAAAATACTTTACAAAAATTTAATTGCAAATAGTTTCAGCTTATTAGTATTGTTGCAAAATGAAAATTAATATTTAAGGTCACTATAAGCAATTGAACTGCATTATAATTTTAATGCACAGCCAAATCTTAAAAAAATATATAAATATGTTTCAATCTTATAATTGCTCACTTATTTATAAATATTGTGAAGAGGCATGTGCCTGTCTCCACTTTTTATGATCATGAAAGATAAAAATAAAATTAAAAAATTTATAATTATAATAAAATTAATTAAAAATATTACTAAAATGTACATTAAAGTTATAAAGAGTTGTATAATAAAATAATTTTTTAATTAAAATTTTATTATGTTATAAGTATATTATAGAATCACTACTAAAATTTCATTAAAATAATATTATAATGAAATTAAAATAAAAGTTATTCATAAAATGTTTTAATTTTTCTTTAAAAATCATGAATATAATTGTATGGTAAAAAACACTTCTAATTTTTTATAAATAACTTTCTAGATAAAAATGCTTTTACATACTTTTAAATTTTTAATCAAAATAAATATAAAATGTAAAATGTAACAAAATTTAAATAAAAGAATAGTTAGAAAATCCAATACATTATCAATTGACAATGATAGGGTATTTATGATTGTTTACTTTGTATAAACTTTTTTAATTAAACTTTTATTTTATCAATTATACTGAATAATCTTCTTTTAGGAAAATTATCTTTTTTCTGGATAAATTATTTGTTTTTTCTATTTTTCATTGCTTTTTGTTCCAAGAACACCTTAATGATAATGAGTAAGGAAGTATGCCTTACAAAGAGTTTTTGCACTTTTGTCTAAACAGATTTATTTACAGAAAAATATTTTTGAATTTTTCATAGTTTGGGTTATATAGCTCTTAATTGTCTATACTTATGAACTTAATTGTTGATTTTGTTCATTATGATGAAAGGCCACATTCAATAGTACATTAATTGGCACAGCCATGAAAAATATAAATTTCACAATCTTTAAATTTCAGGAGATTATAGTTTCCTGCATCTTAATGTAGATAAAACAAAAAATATGAAAACTGGGAAAATGGAGTGTCCTGTATTGTAAGTTACAAACAAAAACAAATATCCATTTTTTTTTAATAATTATAAGTAGGCTAAAACCCATGTCAGTATAATGCGACTTTTGATGCAACATTTATTAAAGCACAATGATATATTGGGAAACTCAATTGCAAGTTTTAAGGAATTTGGAAGAGATGAAAACGCCATGAAGGAAAATGGTGAAGTGGCATATACATATTAATGTACATAAGAAGAACTTAGACCACGTGTCTTCCTATAGATCCAGTGCAACCAATGCATGTTACTTATGGGAAAAAAACATGAACAGAGAGAGAACATTGACAAAATTTCTCATGAACCTGAAGGCTTATATAATTCTAGCAAGTCTGAAAAGGAAAATGCAAACAATGAGAGTGTGAGAGAGGATTGAGTTTGAGGTTTCACATTTTGTTACAGTTTTAGTTAGTTCTCCAATTTGAGAGAACAAAGTTAAAGCTAGCTAGCGGAGAGGAAAGGTTGGCTCAGTTTGTTGCAAAAGTATTTTTCATTTGAAGAGAGTTTCCATTATCTGCTGAAGCTATCTCAGATAGATAGCAGAATAGTTTGTAAATCTAATGTGATCTTTTCTGCATATAAATCGCTCGCATGCTGTGTTTTCTCTTGATTCAGTAATAGAGATGCAGGATTTACACCTGTATAAGCTGTTTTTATGTTTTTATCTGTTTTTATGTTTGTTCATGAAGACAATGTTGGGATTTTAATGTAAAACCATAAGTTTTATTGTTTAGAAATTCCTTCAAGTTTCTTATATGTGGTTTGTCCTGTATTCATTGCAGGAAGTGTTAATATTTTTTATTTTTATGTTTATTTTTATATGTGGCTTCCATTGTTCATGAAACTTAATTATTATATGTTGTTTTCTGTTTAATGTGTAAGGATCTGGTTTTCCTATGGAAATGGAGAATGATAACAGCTTCACACAACAACAGACTGCAAGGCCAAAATATGATTGTCTTCTATTTGGTAAGCTTTTTTTTTTTCTTTTTTCTTTTATCAGTACATGTTAGTTGTTAGTAGAGAAACTGAACCTACAATCTCTCCTGTCTTCATTCTAAATCCACCGAATCAACTCTTATTTCTCAGATGATAAGCTTTGTAATCAGAACACTATCCAGAAAATTTTCACATTTGTGCATGCTGAGTGATTATTATTATTATTTTGCAGATTTAGATGATACTTTGTATCCTCTCAATTCTGGTCTTGCAAATGCAACTCACCAAAATATCAGGGGTGAGTGATTGTGCGACACTGTTATAGTAGTTTCATTATTAGTACTGACATGATGAAAACTTTGATTTTTAGACTACATGGTGGAGAAACTTGGCATAGAAGCTAGTAAAACTGATGAAATGACCAACCTCCTTTATAGTAACTATGGAACTACTCTTGCTGGTTTAAGGGTGTGATTTCCTCCTTTTGTTTACTTATCACTTTCTGTTAAATAAGTTTAATTAGTTGTTAAATTCTGAGAATACTGCTAATTTATTTTTTGTCATGCATCTCTTTTTCTATTCAGGCAATTGGATATGACTTTGATTATGAAGAATATTACAGGTACTGTTTCATCTTTCTTTTCACACCATCACTTTGAAATGGTTAATGAGTGTGTTTACTCTGAAATGGTGATATTTGACTCTTGAAATTTTGTTGACAGTTTTGTTCATGGAAAATTGCCTTATGAGAACTTAAAGCCAGATCCAGTTCTGAGGAATCTTCTGCTGAGCCTTCCTTATAGGAAGCTTGTAAGTTATTTATAACAAAAATGAAAGCAGATGTATAAAATTGCAAAAAGAAACGTAAACATCTTTATGACATTAAAAAATATGCATTTATTTGAAATATTAATATATATTATTATATTATTGATGACACACTATATTTTCTTTATATCAAGAAAATATATTTTTTATATATATATATATATATATATATATATATATATATATATATATATATATCCATATAATATAACTTCTCAGAATATTTAAATGTTATCATCCATGTCATGCAACACTCAAACTATACTTTTAAGTTGGTGATGGGATTCCAACAATAATGTTATGTTGGGCAATATTTCCTGCAATATTCAAATCTCTAATTTTTTAATTAGTTGTTTTAAAGGGTTTATTAGCATTTGAGCTTTTTCCAAACTTCTCTCATTTTTCTTATTTTTTTAAAGGGTTAATTGAATAAAATTTAAGTTTTAAGTTGAGGGAAAATATTTCAAAAAATCTTCTTACAACATTCTAAATTTTTTCAAGTTATATTTTAAAAGTTTCTAAAATGATCACAGGTTTTGTTTTTTGTCTTAATGAATAGTTTGTTTTTGTGAATAGATTTTTACAAACTCAGACAAAGTCCATACGATTAAGGCACTGAAAAGACTTGGATTGGAAGATTGTTTTGAAGGAATGATATGCTTTGAGAGCCTGAATCCCATCGAAAAAGGCAGTGTGTATGATGATGAAGAGAAGAAAGGTTCAAAGGACACTGATTCAACACCAAAAACTGCTCTAAAATGCTCACAAATCTTTGACATCATACAACATTTTGCTCAACCTGATCCCACTGCACTCCTTCCAACTACACCAGTTATCTGCAAACCATCAGAACATGCCATTCAATTGGCTCTCAAGAAAGCCAACATTAACCCAAAAAGAACAGTAAGAAAATCAACCACAATTCTGTTAACTTTCACAACAATTACTGCTTTAATGTTTATTAGTCACATCTCACATTTTGATTTTATTATCTCTTTTAGGAAAAAAAAAAATAGCTGTCCGTATCTCTATAATGTCAAATCAAAACATATTTTATACTATCATAGTTTTTTTTATATCATTATGTTAAACAATAAAATAGACTTTATCATGACTCTACTAATATGTAGAAAAGTGAATTTTTTTTAAGATTATACCTGCAATTACTTATATATTATAATTTGGTTTTATGTTCTGTCAAAAGTAGGATTTGCAGAAAATGTGCAATTGATAATAAACGCACCAATCGAAAAAGAAAAGAGACAAATTGGTATCCAAAAGAGCTTTAAACTTTTCTTGTTTCTGCTTATGTTTATGGAGTGACTTATTTAACTTCTTATAGTATTAGATATAAATCAATCACTTTTATTTTTATAAATATAAATTAAGTATTGTTGATAAACTTTGTGGTGTTCAAGAACTTTTTTTCTTAAAGTTTTCAAGGTTGGATTTACATTTGATACATTCTTTGCCACATTCAGTTGTTCTTCGAGGATAGTGTCCGCAACATACAAGCTGGAAAACGAGTGGGTCTTCACACTCTGCTGGTATGTCATTGTTGGTAACATTGCTATGTAGTAGAAATTCACTAATTTTAAGGAATTAATTGTCGCTTTATAAGTGTGGTAGGAACATTATTTTTAATTTTTTTTATTAGACAAGTTTTTGGTAATTTAAAATTTTGTCCCAATTGATATATTGGCACCTTCCAAAAAGAATGACCATTTTCACATAGGAAAACCAATTTGGTTCTACAATTATGTATTACTTTTTGAATTAACATATTACCCCCTTTTGATTCAAAGAAGCAACAAAGCAAATGTTAGCATCAAGTTGGTATATTTATTAAGTTTTGGGGTTTAAGAAACACTAAAAGATTATAAAAACACCTATTTTTATGTATTTTACATTTAATTTACAAGAGAGATATTAAAGATTGTTAATTAAAAGAAATGAAAGTGTGATAATATAAAAGATTGTAAGAGGAAGTTTGGTTAAGATTTAAGTATTTGTTTGAGGCTCTAAAATGTGATTGATTGGTACATCCTCCAGGTTGGTAAATCCCAGAGAGTTAAAGGTGCTGATTATGCCATGGAAAGCATTCACAAGCTTAGGGAGACAGTGCCTGAACTATGGGAAACTGAAATAAAGGCACAAGTTATTGCATGCCCTGGGACTCAGAAGCTTGCGGTGGAAACATCACTTGTAGTTTGAGAACATGCAAGAATCACCCTTTCAATTATCATCAATAAATTTGAGGATCAATCACAATTTTTAGTTCTGAATTTTGTGATAAATTTAGTTAAATCTACGTTGAAAAATGCTGAAATAAAGAACTAAGAGGAGAAGTTTCCCATCTTTTGTTTTAGTGGTTACAGTACTGGATAATTGGTTAAGTTTGGTCATTTGTTTTCTTTTGATCAAAGCATTAACGTATGTTCTTGTAATCTTTTGTACTTTTTAGTTAATCGGGTTATGTCTTTTGTTTTCTTCTTTCCATTTACTTCAAAGCATAAAGAAAAAGTTATTGTAATTTAATTAATGCATGTTTTTCTCAAACTCGACCATTGTGAAACTCAAATAAAAAAACATTTTAACTATCTTTATCTATTTTCAAAAATATGTTTTATATTTAATTGAAATTATATTTTCAAATACTTTTTTACCTACCCGGCCCAAATTATACAGGCACTTTATAAATATTTTTATAAATAAAATTAACTAACTTTCTTTATTATCCTAAGTTTAGTTAATTCTTCTTAAACAGAGGGAAACTGTGTTCTTATAATAAAATGAAAAGGTGATTTATTTAAATTGCTATAAGAAAGACAACGTATATAATTAATTAATGCACTTCTTTAGAATTTTATAAATTTAAGGATCAATTATATTTTTAAATTTTGGAAATGTTCTCGTATAAATTTTAAGGAAAGGCAACCAAGGATTAATAAGTTCTACTATCTATCATTATGTTGCTTCAACAAGAGAATGCATCATATATTCACAAGCGATCAAGTAAGAGTAAATATTTTTTTTTTATTCAATGAACTTGAATAAATATCAATATGCTCTATTATGACCTGTATCTGTTTGGATGGTGCATATAGATTATTGTTAGACAAGTTGACATTTTAATAATCATATTGCTATCTAATCTTTGAAAATGGCAAAGACCGTGTTAGTTGAGAAAAAGTTCTATATTCCATTGCAATGAATTGAGACCATGCTAATGTATGAATGTATGTGTTTGAGAAGTCACGGTTTATTACACTACCCGATAAAAGGAAGAGGCTATGGTCCAAGGAAAAAGGCGAATAACCGAATTTACAATATACCACCGTGTTTATATATATATATATATATATATATATATATATATATATATATATGTATGTATATTTTGTAGACGGATAAATGTATGGCCCAGTTTTATTTCTGTCCTAATGTTTAAGGGCTGACCTTAATCCGTTGGGCCTAAGGGCTGGCCCATAGGGTGCTAAAGCTGCTAGGGTTTCCAATTCTGATTCATTCTTGCAAAACAGAACCTTAAGCGATGCCCCCTTCCTTTCATAACGCTCTGTTAAGGCTTGACTCCGATCTTGGCCAAAGATTTCTCGAGCTCAGCTTTGTTTTTCGCTCCATGTAAGTGTTTCTCAAGCTCGTACCTGTACTCCCTGAAGCTTATTTTCGTGTTCTTCCTTCTAGGGTTCCATAATAACTTTGTTCTTTCTTTGCCCCGTTGTTCTTCCAGTTTCTGAGACTGCTTCTTGAACTGTTGCACTCCGTAGTTGGTGTCGAGGTCCCGTATAAGCCCTTTCCAGGTAAGGGAAGCTAGGGTCCGTGTGTCTAAGTCGTTTTTAGCTTGCTCTAATATTATTGTATGATTTTGTGGACTGCATGCTACTGTGATTTGATGAAAATGTCGTTGTGGCCTTTGGGTTTGATGTTTGCATGACTATTGTGTGGATAAACAGTGGCAGACACTGGTTTTCTCACCCAAGCGAGCATGCCTCGCCTAGGCGAGACTAACAGAGGCTCGCCCAAGCATTTCTGTACGAATGGTCGCTCAAGCGACTTGGTTTCTTTTTTAGCGAGGTGCAGTCTCGTTTAGGCGAGAAGGGGCTCGCTTGAGCGAGACATCGTAGAACCCACTGTTTCTCTTTCGCGCTCTCGCCTAGGCGAGAAGGGTTTCGCCTGAGCGAGAGGGCCTCTCTCGCCTGAGCGAGGCCTGTTAGCTTGAGCGAGACTGCGGGCAGGTTTTGGTGCTATTGTGGAATGGTTCATTGATGTGTGGCTTGCTTGTCTGATCTAAATGCTTTACTAAAAGGCTTGCGGGATGTTGCCATGATTAATCTATGAGTTTGAGATGGAAATGGTATGTTACCTTATTGGGTATGAATTGGAAAGCATGAGTTGTATGATTTGTTGCTTATGCATGATATTAGCGTTATGGGGATTTCCTGATTTGGTGGGTGGAACATGTATAAAGTGTGGGTAGGGCGTAATTCCATGACTCTTGTGGTGAGAGCTCTTGGTGGCGCCTCATCTGTTGGACGTAATTCCATGGTCCTCTTAAGGGGAATCCCTGGTGGTGCCTCAACATAAGGACGTAATTCCACGCGAGTATCGTGGTGGTGCCTCAAGGCCAGGACGTAATTCCACGAAGGCCACGTGGTGGTGCCTCTTGTAAGGGTATAATTCCGCGAAGGCCTCGTGGTGACGCCTCATTGATAATACATAATTCCACTGCCACGTGGTGGTGCCTCATTATGCGCATCCGGATAGTCAAGTCTTGGGAGTCTTAAATGATTTTGGTAATCCACGTGTGAATGTCTGCTATTCATGTTTGACTTGAGATTACATGCTGACGGTTGTGATATAAGTTTTCTTTACACTAGCTTACCCTGTTTGCTTGTTTGGTTGTCTTGTATGTGGCTCTTCTCTTATTGCGATGATCATCAATTTTATTGATGTGAGCAAATAGAAGAACATCTGGCAATGGTAATGATGATAAAAATGATACAGCTTGATGGACCGGACGGGTATTGTGCCCACTGTGGGGCCCATCGCTGAAGAATTTATTTGCTATGTTTTTCTTATCTGTACAAGACCTCGTTCTATTAGTTCATTAGTGTTTTTTTTTTGTTTTAGGCCATGTGGGACCTCTTTTATGTTTTATGGATATGTTGGGGTACGGAGTACTTCATATTCCAAATCTTCGTACGCTCTGGATATTTTGTATCTGGCGTTTTATTAGATGGGTTTTATCTATTTATTTGGAACGTTACAATAAATAATTAGTGTTTTCAAAAAAAAATTATAATTATATCAATATTTTTAATAAAAAGTTTTCATAAATCAAATTTATACATAACCTATAAATAATTTGTACTCAAATAATGAATGAGTATAAACATGTATTATATTAGGTATAATTATTAATTTAGTATTCTAATTTCTTTAGTTGGTTCAATTTGATCTTTTAATTATTTTTATATTTAATTTGATCCTCATTTTTTAAAAGATTCAATTTAGTCCTAAATGTTTACAATACTAAAATTTTCAAAACGGCGAAGTGAGCCGGAGTGACTAAGCGGCAACAGGGTGAAATGTGGCTTTGTTATATGTCTACTAATGTGAACTTTTGGTAGAAAAAATTTATTGAGGTTGAAAATGAATAAAAAAAAAAAAAGGCCTTTGTTTGGTTGAAATTCGACACCTAAATTTGGGGCAAGAACTTGGGATTCGTTCTTCCATTGTTGAAGAAGAACAAGCTATCACATTCGGTCATTGGAGTGTTAATTTGTTCATTGGATAAGAAGCTATCGTATTCGCATTCGTTCATTGGAGAAGAAGAAGCTATTACATTCGTTAATTGGAGAAGAAGAACTTATCGCATTCGTCAAAGGTGAGTTTTAACTGTTAATTTCCTTGTCGGTTTCAAATCGTAGGTTTGTGGGTATCATTTTGGGGTTTAATATTGATTAACTGTGTGGAAAAATAAATTGGTGTTGTATTTTATTTGATTTGTTAGTGGATTCATTTGAATTTGTAGTGTCGGGTACATTGTCGATTGTGTATGCAGTGGGTGGTCCCCTCTAAAAGAGGATTACATTTTAGTGTTTGTTTTGGGGTATTAGGTTTAATTTGTGTTCTTTTTGTAGGCATTGCTATTGACATGTTAACTGGTTAAGTGGATAGTTAAAGAACACAAGAGATAATCTAAGTATAAGGATAATGGACATTTGTAACAAAATAGCCAGGAAGTGAAATGTTGTTATCAGTAAGTCAATGGCATGTAGAGTAAAGACATTGGCCAATAAGCACCTTGAAGGTTCTTTTAAAAATCAATTTAGACGAATATATGATTATGCCCATGAGACTATTAGATTAAATCCAAGATCTATCGAAAATGTTAAGGTTGATACAAATGAAGGGGGAACATATTTCATGAGATTTTGTGTTTGAAAGCAACAAAAATAGTTTTTCTCTTGTCACCCTATAATTGGTTTCAATGGATTTTATTTTAAAGTGAAATATGGACAACTATCGGAAGGGAGAAGTTTGTTGTGAACTTAGATAGCAGAGACTTAGATAATAGAGACTGCAATTGCAGAAAATGGAGCATCACATGACCATGTTGTCACTCGTTTGCTTCAATGAAATTTATGAATTTAAATGAAGAAGATCTCATCCCAGTTTATTTTAGAATCTCAACATATGAAGAGACTTACCAATCAATCATATACCCTACCAATGGTGACCAACTATGGGATGTTACAGAATTTCATAATATTTTGCCTCCATCTAAAAGAATTATACTTGGAAGACTGAAAAAGAAAAGAGAACTTGAAGCTTGGGAGTTGAAGAAGAATGAAAAACATGTGGCATACGTAACAACATATGGCCTACAAAAAAAAATGTGACATATCTAAAGAACTTGGCCACCAGACACAAACTTGCCCCAACTCAATCATAACCAACACCTACAACTAACTTGGCTCAAGCAGCATACCAGGCAGAATTACCTCATACAAGTGAAGCAACAAACTAGTCAGCACCACAAACAAGGTAGCCACCTAGAGCATCATACTAACAACCACCACAAACCAGTCAGCCACCAATACAGACAACTCAGGCAGCTGAAGCATCCCAGGCAACACGAGGCAGACCCAAAACAAGGCAGAAACTTCAACACATGAGAGGATGTGTTTGGAAACCATGACTTTAATTATGCATGTTTTGATGTTGTACTTCTTGTTTTGCATCTTTCTTATGTATTATGCAGTTTTTTGTTGTGTATGACTTGTACGTCTTTTTTCATCTTTTAAGTTTAAACATCCAAAACAATGTTCTCTGTATATGTCTTTTGTGAAATAAACATCAAGTACAATGTTCTCTCTATATAATATTGTGTTATCAATTAATTTGAAGCATATCCCACACTACTAAATTTGTATTCCAAAATAGCAAAAAATTAATACACAAATTTGGCAAATGTCAATAACTCAAACTTTTCAATAACTAAAAATTTTCATTCATTTCATAACATTACATAATACAACTCAACCTTCCCTTCACATAAAGTGAAATCCTACAACCATGAACACCTAATCTACATACCATACTCAATACACCTAATCATGGAATTTTCATCAACAAAGAGACTACAACCATGTTAACTACACCTAACAAACAAACCAACCATATTAACAACTTCACCCACTTTCTCCATACCTTAACTTCTTTCTCTAGATTATATATATTCCTTCTTTGCCTCATAATAGTAGCATCCATTTTGTCATCACCATCTTCAATGCACCATTTGAGATAATTACACCCAATCAAAGCTTCACTTCCACTCTATTATTCACAACAATAAGATGAAAACATAACTTTGTAGTTAGATACAACCCTAACAAAAACTAATCATAAAAAACTCCATGGCCTAATATTGTAGTTAGGACAACCCCAAAATTGTCACACCATTCCTAGCAGTTCTAGTTGTTCTCAACATAGCAAGCTCTCTACAGTTACAAGTGGATGTTTCACCCAACCCCCAAGAGCCACCACTATGAAAGGCAAAGCTTTGATTTCACATCCCCCACAAATTACATGAGCAAGAGGAAGAAGAATGACCCTTTAACATAACTCTAGCATGTAGAAACAACACACAAATGTAGAAGCCACTCTAATTGCCCTCCAAATTCAACATTTCTGCCACATTTTTGTTCCACGATGATAGGTCATCACTATCTAAACGCCATTTACTCAAACATAATGAAAGGGACTAATTGAATCATTTTAAAAAATATGAAGACCAAATTGAAAAAAGAAAGAAGACCAAATTGAAAAAAGAAAAGGAGATCAAATTGAATCAATTAAAATAATTAGTGGACAAATCAATAATTCTGTCATTATATTATTCTAGTTTTTTGTTCACTAAATAGTCTGTCTGGTGTAGTCTAGCTTTCTATAAGCTAGTTTCGTTCAATCTTCCCTTAAAGAACCTGTTCTGCCAATAATATGTCAATACCCTGATGCCTTTATACATAGTGATTTATGATCCTTTCAAACTTTATCCTCTCACAACTTTAAACACAGCATATATATATATATATATATATATTCTAATTTCTCTCGTACTTTTTCTATTAGCAAAACAAATTCAAGTATATTTTATATGTAATCAGTTATTCATTGAAAATTGGTAACCCTATAACATATTGGGACTCAACTATTCCCAGAAGAGTCCTACAAATTCACATAGTCTTTTCTATTTTCTTTCTATAAGTTCAATTGAAAACAGTGTTAGTAATAAACAAGGAACCAGGGACTGAAACACATTAAATGACGTAAATAATATATTCTAATTTCTTTCGCACTTTTTCTATAAGCAAAACAAATTCAAGTATATTTTATATGTACATCAGTTATTCATTGAAAATTGGTAACCCTATAACATATTGGGACTCAACTATTCCCAGAAGAGTCCTACAAATTCACATAGTCTTTTCTATTTTCTTTCTATAAGTTCAATTGAAAACAGTGTTAGTAATAAACAAGGAACCAGGGACAGAAGCACATTAAATGACGTAAATAACCGATACAGTGGAGAGCATAGAATTCTCAATTACCAATTACAAGTCTAGAATACCTGAATAAAGACTTCCACAACATCACCACTTGTTATGTTTCTCATGATAGTTGAATCACGATCCAAATTACGTAGTATCGTCATAATAAATCATGACAGAGGATTCATAAATATTTAAAAAATCATAATATATAAGACATATAAACATGTAAAAATATAATTAGTGAGAATAATCACATTTGAAAATAGTGATTATATCATTAGAGAGATGAAGTTAATGTTATAATAGTTAACTGAGCTGAGATGCATTATCAACTCCTTTGTTAAATGAAAAAAATATATATTTAAGCTAATAAATGTTTAACCCAGAGAGAACAAAAAACAAAGAAACGTTAATTATAGACTATGGAATATTTGACCATATGCTTGCCATCAGGGAAAGCATACATACAAAAAAATAACACTTCAATTTATCAGTTATGATCCTGTTTTTCTAAAACAGAAGGCTCTTCTTTGGTAAACACAAGATCGAAATATGATAATATGTTATATATTTCATCATATGTTTTGGTTATAGTTATAGTCATCGAGAGATTGTGGTTTTATATGGTTATATGACATTAGTCTTACACATATAAGACCTTTGACACTACTTTTAACCCCAAAATCTTAAGGCAATATTGTTATGGGTCTTTATTCTTATATAGTGTTTAACTATGTCTATTCTATCCAATGTGGGACTTTGACTCACAATTAAACTATTCCCAACACTAACTTATAATTGAATCCTCTGTTCTGAATAGTATATAATATGAAAGATTTAAAAAATTCCCAACCCAAAACAACCAAGCATCATAGGTGAAATTCTTCGTGGACACTAGTAGATAGTGAACTAACTCAAGTACTTTTAGCGGTGGCGAGCATGAGGTTCCACCTAATAATAGATACCATGTTAAAAGGAAAGTGAGAATATACTTGTCACTGGCATTCCTCATATATAAAACATATAATCTACACCAACTATGAGTCTCATTATCACTGACATAACAAATCTAACACATTCCTTATGCAGATGTATACCCCCATGTTGGATTTAAAAAAACATACTTCATAAAGTACAAATCTACGGTATTCAATGTGCAGAAATCTCTTTGCTTCAGCACTGTTTTCTCTTTGGGTGTACAAAGATGTTCGATTTCTCTGATGTGGTAAGAACAGGGGTTGTTTTGCATTAGTACAAAGAAAGTCGAGAAAAGGCACATGCAAGTCCAGAAAAAGCTTTAAAATGTTTAGTCAGCAGTGATGAGCACCTTAAAATCAGCCATTCATGTCAATCAGTCGTCAACATCTTCCGGTAGACGAGGCTCACCAAACCATCTAGGTGGATCATAACCATGCCCACCTAAACACATAACGAATTATCTTGCGGCACATTTAAAACCAATTATGTAACTTAAAACCAGAACAAAATTAATAAGTATGCACAACAGCTATCAAAGTAATTGGTCAATACTTACCAAGGGGATTGCATCGACAGAGACGCCACGCAGTCAAAACTGTACCCTTCACTACTCCATATCGCTTATAAGCCTCCATGGAATATTCACTGCATGTAGGAACATAGCGACAGCTCTTAGGCAAAATTGGTGAAATTTCCCCTGCACATATGAACAATAGCATGTTTGGGTAAACTAAGCTTAATCAAGCATTTATTCAAATATTATTCTACCAAACAAGACGCTGTATATATTGTTGAAAATCCAAATATAAATATAAATACCACATTGGATAAAGATGAAAAAGTTAAACACTTTAATAATAAAGAAGATCCATAAACCTTGTTGTCTAGAATGGAAATAATGTCATGTGAGGTGGTGGCTCATGACTTATTATTGTTGTATTTTATGAAGAAAACTATCACATATAATAGCCATACATAGGATACATCCGGCTATTGTCGGATACAGCTCCACTTGTAGAATACGGTTAAGTACTTGAGTTGCCTTTATAAAAATACTTTTGGTTAAGCTTTTTTAACTATCTTGGGTTGAAACTTGAATGGCTTTTTAAAAACCAAAGAAGGCTATCATGTGCTTTCACGGTTATGCTTTATAAAAGTCCTCTAATCAATAGGACCAATTTTTACAAAATAAAAAAGTTAATATAGTTTATATTATAATTATAATTAATTGAAAATTAAAGTAAAAAAAATGTTTTAAACATATAAATCGCTGTTTTAAATTTATAACAAATATTTTATATTGTGTTACACTTACTAGACTTTTTTTAATTAATGAATTTTTTATATTTCAATATATAATAAAAAATATAAACTAAATCATTAAATAAATTATTGATAAAAGTGATTCTGGAATAGTAATATTAATTTGAGAGACTATTATTAACCTTAAAGGAAGTGTAGGGCTGCGCTTATTGATGCTTATAATTCATTTTGTCCTTTTCCTTTTTCAAGGAATGAAATCTTAATTTCATTCTATTAGGAAATATCCATACAATAAAATGGAACTTTTAATTTATTATCTAATTAAGTTTTAAATTCATACAAAATTTAAATATGTTTTACTTGAGGTTTTAATAAACTTTTGAGATTAATTGAGTATTAAGACATTTTATAATTTTTCAATCCAAATCACTACTGTCTATTTTTTTCTTAATTGAATGACTATTTTTTAATTAAATTAATTAATTGTTATTTTATCTTACTTAATTATCATGTATACTATTTTATCAAATTATAAATAAAGAAATAACAACTAAATCATATCACAAATTTAACAATTAAAATTTTACGACAGAAATTCAGTTAAAAAGTATAAAACTTTTGAATACTTAATAAACCAAAAAAAAAAATATTAAACATTTAATTCAACATACCTAAAATAAAAGCTACTTACAACTTAATTAAACCTAATCTATTTCATTGCAATCATCTCCACTCCTCTTTTTTTATCATCTATCCAGATTTACATAAATAAAAAATAAAAATAAAAATAAAAACCAACCAAACGCCAACTTCATCAACAAAGAATGAAAAGGCACATAAAATACAATATATAATCACTGCAAAATTATAATTGAAATGATGAAAGAAAAAGAGTTACTCTTATAGAATCTCAACATGGACAGCGCAACTTTGACTCCTAAATTTTTCACCTCGCCATCTGATGAAAAATTTAACAGTAAAAATTAAATTATCTGACAAGTGAATTAGCTTAGCAGAGAGATAGAGGAGGGTACCTTGGACAGTTTCAGGGTTGGAATCTTCCTTTAATGCACAAACCAAGCGGATGTAATGATGTTGTAGGGTTCGGAAAGGATAGTGGCGTCGATTGATTTTGATTTTAATAGAAGAGAGGTTACGGTTTTGAATTAGAGTGGGAGAATAGGAGTTGGGAGATAGAAAAAGATTGGCCATGGTGACGCCACGACACACGCTCCACCGTTATGAAGCCTTCAGACCCGCGCGCAGAGCATTTGTGACGACAACAAAACTGTGTTATACTGAGAGCAATAATTCGAGGATATGTGTACCAGTATTTTATTTTTTTAAGGGTTAAATTTTTTTTTTATCGTAAAATTTTATATTAGTTTTTCTTCAAAATTTTGATTAACTTATTTTTTTATATTTAAAAATATATGAATTTAATTTTTTAAATTTATTTGACATTTCAAATATGTTTTATGATAATATTTAAGTTAATATTAGAGTAAAAATGTGTTTTATGATAATATTTAAGTTAATATTAGAGTAAAAATGTGCGAAAAAGTGTAAACAATTCAATAATATCATAAAATGTGTTTGAAACATCGAATAAACTTAACAAAATTTGGTTAGAAGGACGGTAATGCCCTATTCTTTTATGCCTTTAACAAGAAGGGTTGCCCCGAAATTTGATGGGCCTAAGAGCTGGCCCAAAGTATAAAGTTGAACCCTAGTCTACCCTAACGTTTCCACTTTCACTCTTTCAAAAAAAAATCAGTCGTTACCTTACTTCCCTCTCACAGAACGCTCTGCTAGGGTTTGCTTTAGGTCTTCTTCGAGCTAACTCACATCGGCTCCTACTCCACGTAAGTCACTCAGCTCATGTTCCCCCTTTTCATGGTTTATGTTCCTTGTTATCGTTAGGGTTTGGTGATGACTCACCCTTTTTCTCTATTTTTACCGTTCGTTCCAGCTTATTGACCATCCTAGGGACAGTTGTGCTCACTGTGTGCGTGTCGGAGCGTTCTGCTAGCTTGTTTTCCATGTACGGGAAGCTAAGGTTCGCCCTTTCTTTTGAGTGATATTGTTTTCGCCTTTGTTTTGTCGTTTAAATATGTTTAGTATGTTGATATGAACTTGAGTATGATAATTTTGAGCCATTGGTGATTTGTTGAGTGGTAATGCATGAGAGAACAGTGGTGAGCTATGGTTTTCTCGCCCAAGCGAGCCTGTCTCGCCTAGAGGCTCGCCCAAGATGTTTCACACGAGTGGTCGCTCAGGCGACTCATGTTGCTCCTGAGCGAACGAGCATCTCGCCCAAGCGAGAGGGGTCTCGCCTAAGCGAGATCCCGTGTGAGGCTACTGTTCCCCTTTTCGAGCCCTCGCCTAGGCGAAGGGGGCTTGCCTGAGCGAGAGCTTCTCGCCTGAGCGAGGGGCTGGGCGAGACAATGCGCTGTTTGGCTGTTTTGTTGCTCTTGGATGATTGGTATTTGTTTGGGTATGATTGTTATGATGAGAAATATATATAGTGGATTGTTATATATGCGTGATATGATTCATGAATGGTGAATGATGGGTATTGTGGGAACTTGGCATGTGAACTAAATGGGATGGTGTATGAGTTGTGATTTGCGAGTTGTAACATGATGTGAGTATGATAATTGTACGAGAAGAATCATGGAATTGAAATGATGAGTTTGGTATGAGTTCGACATGAGATATGAAAGAGTTGGTACCAAGGTGGCATGATAATAATATGAGTTGGAGTTCCGTATCCAAGGTTCGAGAATAAATGAGTTGGTATGGTTTGGCTGGGAATACGAAAGAGGTGATTTATGAGGAACTGTATGTGATGTATAAGTATCTATCTACGGGTGTGCATGCTGAATCCGTTTGATTGATTAAGAATGTTTGGTCCGTGCCAGTGCGTAATTCCTTGGAAATCTCTAGGTGAGATTTTCAGGGTCGTGCTTCAGTAGTCGGGACGTAATCCCATGGCCCTTGTTAGTGGGTGTCCATGGTGGTGCCCCATCTGTATAACTAGGTAAGGATTCAAGGTAAGATTGCATCCTGACACTCTAAGGAGTCAGTTAGTCTCACCTAGAGCGGACTGACTCTTGTGGTGAGAGTAGCAGGAGACCTGAAATCCATTAAGGGCTAACCTTGTCACTACAAAAAAAAATTTAGTGAAGGTTTATTTGTGGAGATTATAAAAATCCTCCACAAATTAATATGATTTAAGATGATTTTCTTGGATTGTCTAAATGCTAAAATTAGTGGGATTTTTTAATTTTTGGACGAGGTCTGTAACCTCCGCAAATCATTTTATACTTTTCATTTCCCTTTTATCTTTTTTCAGCTTGGTTACACTCTCCCTTCATTTTTGCTTTGGATTAGGGTTCAGTTCAGGGAAATTGGTCTCCGTCGTCACTCGTTGGCAGTCGTCGCTCG
>Ga0214544_1004192_pt1 | contig 29110 bp, 11 predicted proteins | sample CNSS3metaG_FD_160074 | JGI IMG/M metagenome (GOLD analysis project Ga0214544, IMG submission 160074) | Root nodule microbial communities from cowpea collected in UCLA plant growth center, Los Angeles, California, USA - CNSS3 | ecosystem: Host-associated > Plants > Roots > Nodule | place: USA...
GAAATCAAAGAGAAGAATGGTAATGATATAGACGTAATTCTATCATTTTGTTTGTATATCTTCTTTACAGTTTTATATATTATGAGGAGTGACGCATCTTGTTTAATAATTTTGAGAGACGCAAACTCAAAATTTATATATATTATTATTTTTATTACACAACAGAACATTGAATCTTAACCTATACATTTGAAAGACGTAATTATCTAAAAGAAAATATGTGATAAATAAGTCACACTTGATAAAAACAATAATTTTTTTTTCATTCTTTTTTTTTCACATGTGGAACACCTAGAAAACAATAAATGAATTTGGATTTTACTATTGACAAATGAAGAAAGAGAATATAAAATAATATTTCAATTTTCTTTTCTATTTATTTAATGAATTTATTTATTCTTTATTATGTTTTAATATTTATTAAAATTAGATGACCTGTATTAAAATTGAAAATCTTCTTAATTTAATTCTCATTATATACCTGTGCAAAATCAATCTTCCTAATTTAATCCTCATTGTATGCATATAAAGAATTCTGAAATTTTCTTTTGAAGAGGGTGAGGGGACACGGTGTCCATAATCTTCCACCACTGACTAATGAGTGTGGTTTTACATAGTTAAAAATGGATTTGGTAATGGTAAAATAAACTAACTACTCGTAGATTAGGATATTTTTGAAGTTAAAGAAAGTATATAAGTAATCTTTAGTCTCAATTTCCAAAAAAGTTACGAGATATTTTGGGTTCATACACTTTAATAGAAAAAAATAATAATATGATTAGGGATCTCAAAAAGATTTGTACCTGTGGATATTCGCAGATAAATCCGCAACAGATAGAAAATATATTTTGAAAAGGAATATCTACGAGATACGAGTATTTTTTTATACTCGCATGTTAATGGGGTGGGGTACGAGTATCATAATGTATCCTTGGATATTCGTACCTGCTATACTCTAATTTAAATTTTAACAAATTATTAAAACATTAACATATTGATTTTGAATGGGTTATTTTTTATTAATTAGTTTTAAAAAAATCTTCATTTATTTGTAAATTGTCATTCAACACTATTTAAATGAGTTAGTTTCACTGTTTGAAATTTATAAAGATTATGCATTGTATTTTTATTTAGATTTATGGTTAATTTTTTTTATTAAATATTAAAAATTTCTTTTGTATATACCCTCAAGTACTCGTGGATATTAAAAAAATATACGCGTACCTGCATAACGGATACCCGTACGGATATATACAAGTACGGGGCGGATATTTATTTAACGGTTAGAATACGGGGAACTATTACTCGTATTCTACCCGTCCCGTTGACATCTCTAAATATGATACTTCTTTTAATCTATTTTTTTATAACCTTTGACACGTGTACATGAATGAAAAAAAAAATATGATCACTTAGTCAAATATGTATGATGAACTTGTAAACCCCACCAGCACGAAATGGAATCCAACTAAATGCACGGTTGGTTTCGACACTTCAAATCAAATTGTTGGCCATCTCTCATCAAGTTGAATTATGACACAAAGATATTTGTATAAGCCAACAAAAAATATTTGGTACATTGCATCTAAATTCTGTTTCCTTAATATAGATTGAAGTTTAAATTTTATAAATGAAAAATGTTAGATAAACATATTCCGGCAAAAAAATATTATGGTTGCAAAAAAAAGTGAAAACAAATGATAAATTAAAAACAATGTCAGGTTTTTTAAATAACAAGTATAGACAAGTATAGTCTACCGTATTTGTTTGTTCATACAATCCTTAGTTCTATCGGATTATTGTTTTGGACGAAATTTGGTAGTGAATAGAGAAGTAAAAGCACTATAGGATAGGACCGAGATGGTGTCGTCCTTTATGACAGACATAATCTTGGTATACGATTACGATCTACGTTATAATAATAAAATATTAACATAGATAAACATATCTTAAATAACCTTAGACTATATCTACATTTATTATTACATTTATTGTATTTGACATATTGTTTGAGTGTCTTGCATGCACCTATCTTAACATCATGACTAAAGAGGAGTAATCATCTCGAATTAGGAGTGAAGATGTGGAAGGACGATGTTGAAACAAACAAACATATCAGTCATCTCAGTCCTTTGTAACTTTGACACCCACCGTGGGAACGACATGAACTTAGATGATTGCATGGTGTCGATGAGCAACATGATTAACAACAAGAAGCAACAATCAGTCAAAGTGCAAAGTAATCATGTCAGAACACTGAAGCCTGGGACTAAGCACTGGAAGGCAGTTAAGCAAGATTAAAACTTTGGCCTTCATAGCTGAACAAACAACCTAGGCCCTAAGCTAAAGAGAAAATCCTCATAAGGAGGAAAATTAAATTAATCAAATGTGATGAGCTAGAGCACTAAGATAAGGAGTTGAGCCCATAGAAAACCCTTTCGAGTGGAAACCATCAAATGTTGAACAACAAAGCAGAGGCTTGAACTACAAGAAAATCATGCATAAAAGGAAACCTTTACAGTTAAGCACTAAAGATTGAAGTTAAGCACTAGTTTTATCACTATAGAAACAAAGTGTTGTTATGTTTATGCAAGACTTTTTGTAGACATTTTTTTCTCTATTTTTCACTATAATACTTTGAGAAAATTGTGCGAGAGGAAGTCGGGGAGGTGAAGAACAAGCCTAGATCAACTAGAAAGAAGATTCAAGCCTCAATCTTTTCCTCCCAACTCCATAAGCATAATCATTATCATGAGTGACTAAACTCTCTTGTATTGAGATTGGATGTAACATTTTCTAATTCTTTGTACTGTTGTTGACATACATACACACACACACGCGCGCACACACACACACACACATATATGTATATATATATATATGTATATATATATATATATGTATGTATGTATATATATATATATATATATATATATATATATATATATATATACATATATATATATATATATATATATATATATATATATATATATATATACATATATATATATATATATACATATATATATATATATACATATATATATATATATATATACTCATCACAAAATATGTCACTTGAGTGATAAAATAAAGAAAATACACATTTTGCTTTAGTAAAAATACATGCTTGGAAAATTGTTCAACAACTCAGACTTTCCAAAACATAATAAAAAAAACTATTTCTACCAATTTTAATGATTTTAACAAGTTACAACAATCAATACGATTTTGTCAATTTAAAACATATATCTTGATTTACAAATAAAGAATATCATTGTATAGACAAACAAAAACTAATCTATTAAACTAATATGTCACATGTGACATCCCATTTAATGTAGAATAAATCTACTAAATCAAACATCACATAAATATCATATAAAAGAGCACACAACATGTAGTATATAGGTACCAACTATTACAATTATCCATAATATATTGGAAGAAAGGTTAAGGCACAAAACAATGCCAAAAACAAAACTTAAAAGTTAACAGTTTCCAGAAGGATTGCTCATAGAGCACAAAATTACAAAACAATAATTGATCTTCAAAAGGAGCTCAATAATGAGCCAACACCAACTCACGACGATCTAAACCGCAACATTCCATTATCCTGATGACCACTAGGGGTTTTCACATCTACTCACACCAATTAATTTGGTGATAATTGCAAAAAGGAAAAACCAAACAGAGAAACAGACACCAAACAGAAAGGGTAAGCTAGAGTAAAATATTTTTCATCATGTTATTAAGCAAGTAAATATTAAATCAGGATGTAAACAAACAAGGCAGTAGGCACCTAAACCTTGTGATAACAAACAAATGCAAGACCTTTTGACTCGATTATCTGGTTTATAGTTTTGCAAAATCTCATTCTCATTTAATCTCATACAACATACATGACATCATACGTCATGCTTTTACGGTAAAACACTCTATCATGTAGGCAAACAACCAAATCAGATAAGAAAATAAAATTAGAGCATGACGTTGCACCAGTCTTGCTCAGGCTGGAAGCCCTTGCTTAGGTGAGAGAGGTCTTGATATTTCTCGCTTAGGCGAGACCTCCTCGCCTAAGCGAGATTACTCATCGCTCAAAACGAAGGCTCGTCGCTTGAGCGACAGTTCGAGCAGGAACTAAGGAGAGTTTCTGATACTTTCGCTTGGACGAGACTTGCTCACTTGGGCGAAAACACCAAGTTTCTCCATTGTTCACGAATGCAACAACCATGCATTCAAAACCAAACGACGTTTAACATTTTTCCACGCAACCACAACAACATACAAGCATCATAAACATGAAACAAAACCAAAACAAGCAGAATATTGAAAAAAAAAATGCAAACCCTAGCTTCCCTTACCTTGAGTGGAGCTAATCTTTAAGGGACTCTTGGTGGAGGAGAACCAAGACAAAAACAACTTAAGGAATTGAAAACAGACATATGAGCACGTAAAAAAAACTAAGACTTTGATGGAGATTAATGTAGAACCAGAGCCTTACGAGCTGAAAACGAAAAGAAACAAAGAGAGGGGATCAACTTACATGGTAGAAGAAGCGATTGACTAGCTAAAAGGGGAAACTTGTTCAAGCCCTAACAGAGTTTTCTGTTGCTCGAGGGGAGGGAGAAAAGGAACAGTTTCTGAAAAATAAGCAAAATGAGAGTGAGAAGCTAAAAAGGGAGGTTCTGGAGAACTTAGCGGGCTGCCCTTAGGCCTATCTAAGAAGGGGGCTTACATCACATACATGCTAAAATCTATACGTACAAACTATAAAAATAGAAGAAAAACCTTGTTTTAAGAAAATAAAAATAAAAATAGAAGAAAAGAGAAAATTAAATAACAAAAACTTACTAAAATATAATCTAATCGGTTCAAATTATTCCAATTACTAATATAGAAAATTATAAAAATAGAAGAAAAACCCTTGTTTAAAAAAAAATAGAAGAAAAGAGAAAATTAAATAACAAAAACTTACTAAAATATAATCTAATCGGTTCAAATTATTCCAATTACTAATATCTTCTAAATTAAGACTTCCAATTATAAAAATATGAAAAATAATTTCATAATTTTGAAGTGAAGCTAGAGATAGTTCTAGAAAAGAAATCAGAAAAAAGAATAGGATTTTATAAACAAAACTAAATAGTTAAAATTTTAACATATTTTAAACACGAGTAGGAATTTCAGTCTATATTTAACTTAAAAATATCCTTACCAAATATAAAAATGGGCCTCACTCTCACATAACATATTTATTATAAGAAAAAGTTATTTGATTAATTAAATTACAAGAATAAAATAAATAAAATTGGGTAGAAAAAGTTTAGACTTATACTAAAATTAACATTTATTTCTGGAATAAATAAGAGACCACACGTGTAAGTTTTAAAATGAGAAAACTAATTATCTTAGCAAAATTTATATTTTCATACAATTTAGTTAACTCATTGTTAGAAGATATTAAAATAATATATTTATTAATTTGTGTTTTGAGTTGTTTTGTTTTTGTATGATGTTGTCGTCTATAAATACCCACACATTCCCGTATTTGAAAACTGAGAGGCACTCTTTGTTTTTTCTGTAACAAAGTAACTTTGAACACAGTTTGTTCTGTTCTCTGTCCTCTGTTCTGAAAAACTTGTGGGCATCTCATTCTGCAGCCATGGCAAGTGTGGAAATCGAAGCAACAAATGGTCACACCTCTGCTCCTCACAAAAATACTGTCAGTTTCTCTCTCTCTCTCTCTCATCACACTTTCTAAATCAAACACTACCAATTCTATCTTTCTTCTTCACCATGTTTCCTCTCTGCAATTGCTTTTCCAATTTTCATCTTCCCTTTAACCTCTTCTGTGTATGCTTCCATTAATGTTTTCAAATTAAGTTTGTTAGACAAAAATCTTACTTCTTTCCATGCCTTGGAAATGCCCACACTTCTTTAGAGGTTCCATCAACACCGGAAACCATTTTGCTTATTTTGTTTACTAAGCATACGAGTGTTTTTTAAAATTTTGCATTATCTAAAATTAACATCATTTTATAATATATAAATTTCTCTTTATTTAATTAGTTTAATGAAGCTGATTTACACCAAATTCTACTATATTAACACAGTAGCGTGTAAAACCGGATTTAGTAACTTTTTTTCTCTGATATAGTAGCATAATGGATGATGAAATATATATATATATATATATATATAACATATTTGAGGTATCTTTATTCATTAACAAAACATATTTGATGTGTCTCAATTCATATAAAAAATAGCACGATTGAAGCAACGTTGTGTTAATTTACACAGAGACCAACAACGCTGCATCGAATACATATACAAACATAAAACAAAAAAAATAAATTAATGCTCAGCAAAAAAGTGGTTTGCTCCCTGGGTGCAAGCTGTTCGTTTAGATGATCATAGTGAACATTTTAAGTTTATAGATTATGGGAATGATTTATGATTTATGTAAGAGAAAATTAGTATCTGAGTGCAGTTAATCTCTATCGTGTGAACTAAGGAAACTTCATGATGCTAGATGAAGTTGTTTTCCAAACACGCAGTTGAAAAAGTCCCGTGATTTTGTTTTTGTTTTTGTTTTTTTTCCTTTTTGACCTACTTTGTTTGAATTATAATAACTGAATATCTTAACAACGCCAAAAATTATTTTATATATAAAAAACATCAAAACCCTCTTATCACCTGACACTGAGGATTAAAAAAAAAAAGTATAATTAATTTAACTATTTTTTTCACCAGCTGAGTCATGCCGTTTGTGTTTGATGATCTTTTAGTTTAATTTTTTGTTTAATAAACAGGTTTTCGGTCTTTTAAAATTTATTGTATTTCTCATATTTTGTTGTCAATAAGATAATGTAAAGAAATTATAATAACTTTCTGATTATTACTTTATAATCTTAGAGTTGTAGTTTATGTAGAATTTTTTTACCCTTCCCTCCTTAAACATCTTTCAATAGGAACAAAATTACAATAAAATGATAAAATATAAAAAACAAACCCTACTACAAATTTGGTGACTTGATTGTAAAAACGTCATAATGTTGGATTAAAACACTATGTAAACTAAACCTTGTTTTTATGGACAGAGATTTAAGTGCTAAAAACCACTTTATCACTCTATTCCCACACAAAACTATTATTACTTTTTTGTTGCAATGATGACTTTATAAAAAAAACGACATTAAAAAAAAATCCTTAAATAAGTCAAAGTCATACGTGTGCTCAAACCTCAAAAGTCATAATTGGCATACCCAAAACCAAACCAAAAATAGAATTATATATTAAGATATGGAGTGATTAGGTTGCTTATTTGAGTATGGTTTAAATGATACCCATTTTATTATCTACAAAGTTAAACACAAAACATTGACTTTATAGTTTCAAAAGACCAATGATTACATTTTAGAGTCATTTTATTGAAGAGGATATGTATAAATATATTTATTAATAAATATATCTAAATTATATAATAAACGAATTTTTTTAATTTATAAATTGTTTTAAATAAACTACATGTTTAATTTTGATATGCGGTAATCTTTTTCATTATTAACAATTTTTCAAAGATTATTAAACTTTAATTTCTGTATAGAAATTAGCAGAGTGATAAGAGGTATTTGAGAAAAAAAAAATTGTTGTAACTAGTTGTGAAATTAGCGTGTGAAATACACATTTAAGAGAATAAAGATATGAAGAATGTTTTAGTGTGAGGAAAAGCATTCTCTAACTTGTATATTTTAATTTATAATTTAATAGTATATTTGTTTTTGTTTAAAATTAGAGTGTATTTGTTAAAACACGTAAAACTACTATGTTGTCATTTAGTTTTTTGTTGTAACTTATAATATAAGAGTTGCTTTTGAACACACAGATCATGATGTTTTGATCAATATTTAATTAATTTAAAAATGGAATAGTTTGAACATGAATATTTTTAAAAATAATTGAAAAGAAAGATTGAGAAAAAAATAGAAAAAGATTCATTTTACTAATTCTTACTTATACATGTCACACAAGTTTCCATAGTACACAAACCACAATTCTTCGATGATAGGACGACAACAAAAACTATACTTGCAAATATTGGTGAGTAAAATTCTAAATAAATATTAAACAAGTATTTTTAATATAAAATTTAATTACTTTTATTAATAGATCAGTACGAATGAAAACAATTTTATATATGTTACCGGCCTTTAATAATCTTTATTCATTTTTTTTTAAATTAAGTGAACAAGACAAAATTATTAATAATGGAAAACCTAACAGTTGAAAATTTGTTTATAGTTAATGCTTTTTATTAAGACTTTTGAAATTAAAACCATTTATAAAAAGATTAGTTTTATTTAAAGTAATAGTTGAATTTATTTTTATAAAAAAAAATTATTTGTACTAATATTATAAAAAAATTTTATTTAAATTATATTCTAGGAATAATTTTTGTTTAAATTTATATATCAAAAAATAATTTTTAAGTAATTTTATTTAAAAATATCTAAAATATGCATAAATATATGATTGAGTAAATAATAATCTACATATCATAGCCGCCTAACCTCTAAGTCTAAAATGTGAAATTCTTGGATAATTTTTTTCTTTGGATAGGTTGAAAGGTGTAAAATTATTATTCCTTACAGAATAATGCATTTATAAAAGGCAGCAAAAAGTTGAACATGCTTTATGTTGAATACACCACAGTCCCCATTACATTTATTTTTTTCTTCACACTTTCTTGCATTTATTTATTTTTAGCATATAGACCTTTTCTTTTTTTTTTGTTTGTGAATTTATGCCATTACAGTATATGAAGGTTGAAAATAGAAGGTGATTTAATTTGTTGTTTGTTGATAAAATAGGAAAAATCAGAGAGGGAGAGGAAAATTGATGATTGGCTTCCAATTACTTCTAAAAGGAATGGAAAATGGTGGTATTCAGCTTTCCACAATGTCACTGCCATGGTTGGAGCTGGTGTTCTGGGTCTTCCTTATGCCATGTCTGAGCTTGGATGGTATGTTTCAAACCCTAATTGCATTACACCTTCAACTTTTTTCCTTAAAGTAATGTTGTTTTTATACTGTTTTAACCCATATATACTCTACTCTTTGCTTATTATACAATTTTTAGAGGGTTGATGATTGAACATTATGTGTGATTTGTTATAAACTCAAGTGTTCAAATGGGTGAATTGTTATATATTTTGTGACTGAAATTTAACTCGTGATAAAAGTGAGCTTCTGCACAGAGTGCAGAACAAATCACCAATTTTGTAAATTGTGTTTGATTTGAGAATCACAATGTTGTCACTAATTACACAGGGGTCCTGGTGTGACAATACTTATACTCTCATGGATCATCACCTTGTACACATTATGGCAAATGGTTGAGATGCATGAAATGGTTCCCGGGAAAAGGTTTGACAGGTACCATGAACTGGGTCAGTATGCATTCGGCGAGAAGCTTGGCCTCTACATCGTGGTGCCTCAACAGCTTGTGGTTGAAATTGGGGTAAACATTGTGTACATGGTTACTGGAGGAACATCATTGCAGAAGTTTCATGATACTGTTTGTTCAGACTGCAAAAAGATCAAATTAACCTTTTTTATTATGATCTTTGCCTCTGTTCACTTTGTCCTGTCCCATCTCCCTGATTTCAACTCCATTACTGGTGTATCCTTGGCAGCTGCAGTCATGTCCTTAAGGTACATCTAATTAACCATATTCTTTTCATTATGGACACAAATTTATTGGTTACATTTGAGAACTGTGAACCAATTTAGTTCTGTTGGTGGAATGAGAACAAGAGTGAAATACTAATGACCATGATGATTTGGTCTGCATTTTGCTGCAGTTACTCTACAATTGCTTGGGCAGCTAGTGTAGACAAGGGTGTTCAAGAAAATGTGCAATATGGTTACAAAGCTGAGAGTACTGCAGGGACAGTGTTTAACTTTTTTAATGCTCTTGGCACTGTGGCTTTTGCCTATGCTGGGCACAATGTGGTGTTGGAAATCCAAGCCACAATCCCATCCACACCTGAGAAACCATCCAAGGTTCCTATGTGGAGAGGAGTGGTTGTGGCCTACATAGTTGTGGCTGTATGTTACTTCCCTGTGGCTCTTATTGGCTACTGGATGTTTGGCAATGAGGTTGATTCTGACATCCTCATCTCTTTGGAGAAACCAGCATGGCTCATTGCAATGGCTAACTTGTTTGTTGTTATTCATGTTATTGGAAGCTATCAGGTAAAGTTCAATTTCTCTTATGCTTCATACTTGTGTCAGAAATATTTTTACTGGAATAGACTAAAGAAATTTACCACTTTTGATGTATGAGTTATGAAGAGATTATTGCTTATTGCACCACTTCCCTGGGTTTTTCTTTTCTAAAATGTCACTGAACTTTCTCATTTCAACTCATACTTGGATTTCTGAATGTCTCTAATTCAAATATGAGTTGAGTTTTACTACAGACTTCTGCTACAATACAACATATTTGTCCTATCCATTTAAGTTGGTCGAAACTTAAATTTACAAGTTACACAAAGAGTTAAAGTAATCATGAGCAAAAACTCCAATGATTTTTCCTCTTTCTGGTTGATGCTAAAGAAACTAAAACTACCCAAATTGCTAACTTTGTTACTGTTTTGTAGATTTATGCAATGCCAGTGTTTGACATGATTGAGACTGTGATGGTGAAGAAGTTGAATTTTGAACCAAGCACAATACTTCGTTTTGTTGTAAGGAATGTATATGTGGGTAAGTAATGTACATGTTCTTAATATCACTTATGGATTTCATTTGGTTATGTGCATTCATATTAATGTATCCTCTTTTTCATTTTTTTTTTCAGCATTCACAATGTTCATTGCTATTACCTTTCCATTTTTCGATGGTCTCCTAGGATTTTTTGGAGGGTTTGCTTTTGCTCCAACAACATACTTTGTAAGCCATGAATATGCATCTCAATTCATTAATTCTCTTTGAGAATAAATTTCTTTATAAGTGAACTTATAAATATTATTTTTCTTATTAGTTTCTACAAAATTGAAGTTTTACTTTATTTATAAATTAGTTTTATCTTTAACAAATATGTACCTATTTTTTTGTGAGATTACTATTATTGTGTTTAACTGTTTGGTTTTCTTATTGTAGCTCCCATGTATCATGTGGCTTGTAATCCACAAACCAAAGAGATTCAGCTTGTCTTGGTTCACTAACTGGGTATATTTGAAAAAACTTTTGTTTCATATATTCTCCTTAAAAAAAAAAATCATTTTAAGCAAAGATTAATCTTGCTCCTATTGTTACAGATCTGCATTTTTCTTGGCCTCTGCTTAATGATTTTATCACCAATTGGAGGATTGAGGACAATCATAATTAAAGCCAAGACCTACAAATTTTACTCTTGAACACTTGATCATGGAAAGGTATAAGTGTATCATACTAATAAGTGAAGTGAGGTATTATTATCTTAGGTCACTGTTTATTTGACCATTGCAGAAAGTTGCTTGTATAGATAGTATTGTGTGTTGGTGGTGGAAGAGGAAATTTTCTCCGTGGAATTAATCAATGAAAGTAAAATTTCTAAATGTTTTTTCCTTTGTAATCTTCATTATAGCAATGCATACCATTTTTGTCTTTGCTCTCAATTATTTAGTTATGGATGGTGTAATTCAAAATATGGTTATTTTAAATTATGTAACCTAAAATATAATTATGAATTACATATTTTAGCATCTCATATGATAATTCTAAATCAGTAATCTTAAATATATTTTGGATAGTTGCAAATTACATAATTAAAGAAGAAATTGTGAAGTTGAAGAAGAAAAATCCCAATAGCCCTTAATTATGTGGAAGTTTCATTGTAATATAAAATAAGTGAATAAATGAAATGAGATAGTATAAATGATTCACTACTATATTTTGAAAAATGATCTTTGGTAGGAAGTGTGAATGAGTATTAAGGGTTTCTAAATGTAAAAATTAATAAAAATGGAGATTATAAAAAATAGGAACTTATAAGCTGAAATTGTAGATGTAGTAGCAATTAAAAAACATTAGGAACTACTGAAATAAATTGTTTCACCAAATAATACTGGTTTGCTCAAGTAAAATTTTGAGTTGATAAAAATGTGGTAAAGGTTATTTATTAGTTATAATGCGTCAGTAAGTTGGTGCACATATTATAACGATAATAAATATAAACATTGAATGAATGAAAAGGAAAACTAGGAAATTTCAAGTTTTTTTATCATTTGTTTTGATGAGATAAATAAATATTAGATTTCTTTTCTTTATCAAAAGCTGACTAGAAACTTTGAAATTGAAAGAATTCGTTTATCTTTGCATTTTGATGAAAAAAAAAAATGTATAGTTTATAATTTTCACGTTTGAATGAATGCCAATTAGTACAATTATATGTACCGGTAAAAAAATATAGGTTTAATTATTTGGATGATACTCATTTTAGTAAGGGTGTGTCAATTTGGTATTCGCTCTTAAAAAAGTGTCAATTCCGTCCAACTTTTGAAAAGTGCCTCAATTAGGTTTTCAGAAAAAAAAAAAATTATTAACGCCGTTAACAACATATCATATGTTAACCTCTGGTTTTTTCATTTTTTTTTAAATTTTTTTAATTTTTTTAAACTTTTTTTTGTTGCCACTTGTCAAGTTCTTGGTGTGATACATGACAATGTCAGTGTCACGTGACAGAACAATGTCACGTGTGCTAAATGTCATTATCTTAATTTCAATTTAGTTCCCAAATGTGTCTCTTTGATTCAATTTAGTCCTCACTTTTATGTTTTTGATTCAATTTTGTCCTATTTTTTTAATAATTGAAATATATTATTACAATAATTAATACTAATATTTATATAAAAATTTAGTGGTAAAATAAATTATTATCAAAATATGGTTAATAATATATAATAATGCAATATGTTAAAAGGTCATTTTTAATAAAAAAATATTAGTATAAAATTTATTTTACCCTTTACAAAAAAATTAGTATAACATTAATTGAAAAAAAAATTTGGGTGACTATATTGCTCTATTAGTATAACATTTTTTTACCACTAAATTTTAATATAAATATATTTAATTTTGTAAAAAACAATTGGGTGACTATATTGCTCTATTAGTATAATATTAATTTTGTAAATATATTTTGGATAGTTGCAAATTACATAATTAAAGAAGAAATTGTGAAGTTGAAGAAGAAAAATCCCAATAGCCCTTAATTATGTGGAAGTTTCATTATAATATAAAATAAGTGAATAAATGAAATGAGATAGTATAAATGATTCACTACTATATTTTGAAAAATGATCTTTGGTAGAAAGTGTGAATGAGTATTAAGGGTTTCTAAATGTAAAAATTAATAAAAATGGAGATTATAAAAAATAGGAACTTATAAGCTGAAATTGTACATGTAGTAGCAATTAAAAAACATTAGGAACTACTGAAATAAATTGTTTCACCAAATAATACTGGTTTGCAAGTAAAATTTTGAGTTGATAAAAATGTGGTAAAGGTTATTTATTAGTTTAAGGCTTAAATATGGTCTTTATTTTTGTTATTTTTTTTCAATTTGGTCCTATTTTTGTTTTGTGTTCAATAAGGTTCTTATTTTCGTCAAATTTTGGTTAATTTGGTCCTTTTGACTAGTGGTGTTTAAATAGTTAACTTTTTGAACAGTATATGCCACGTGTCAACTTCTGTTTTTTTTTTAATTTTTTAATTTTTTAAAAATTTTTTAAAAAAACTTTTAAAATTTTTAATTTTTTTTTTACTTTCAAAAACATTGTCACGTGTCAAGTCACAATTGTGCCACATGTCAATACTAATGTCACGTGTCAGTGTGTGGTTGTATTATTTCTTTTTGTTCAATTTAGTTTCGATATTCGTTATTTTTGTTCAATTCAGTCTCTTTATTTGTTATTTTTGTTTAATTTAGTCCCAATTTTTGTTAAAATTGAATAATTTAATTTTTTAAATTGACATTATTAATAGCTATTTCTGAAATTCAATTATAAATTATTAAATTTAATTATAAATTGAATTTAATTTTTAGATTCAATTGTTAAATAGAATATAATTGTTTAAATATTACTAAAATATAATTATTAAAATATTAAAAATATATATTAACATTTGTAAACTTGACATTTAAATCTAAAATATTTAATATTTTTATTGCATTTTAGAAATTAAAATCTAAAATATTTTATCTTTAAATATTAATTTTACAATTATTAGTTTACTTTTCTAAAATATTTTGAATATTTAAAATATTTTTAAATATCAATTTGAAAAGTATTTTAGAATATAAATATTAAAAAAATAATTTAATAATTATATTCTTATAATATTTTAAATAATTATATTCTATTTAGCAATTAAATATAATAATTTTATTCAATTTATAATTAAATTTAATAATTTATAATTGAATTTAAAAAATAATTAATAAAAATGTCAATGTTAGAAAAAATATTAATATAATTTTTATAAAAGATATTAAATTTGGTGTCAATTTGAAAGGGATAAAATTGATTTATTTTAACAAAAAATGAGACTAAATTGAATAAAAATAACGAATATAAAGACTAAATTGAACAAAAAAAAACAACACAACCATAAACTGACACACACTAGCATTGATACGTGGCACAATTGTGATTTAACACGTGGACAATATTTTTTGAAATTAAAAAAATTTTAAAAAAAATAATTTTTTTTAAACAAAAATTAAAAAAATTATTATTTTTTTTAAATAAAAAAAATAGGAGCTGACACGTGACATGTACGGTTAAAAAATGTTAACTATTTAAACACTGTTAGTCAAAAGAACCAAATTGACTAAAATTGACGAAAATGAGAACGTAACTGAATACAAAATGAAAATAAGGATCAAATTAATAAAAACAACCAAAATAAGATTAAATCTATATTTAAGCCTTAGTTTAAATGCGTCAGTAAGTTGGTGCACATATTATAACGATAATAAATATAAACATTGAATGAATGAAAAGGAAAACTAGGAAATTTCAAGTCTTTTTATCATTTTTTTTGATTAGATAAATAAATATTAGATTTCTTTTCTTTATCAAAAGCTGACTAGAAATGTTCAAAATCGAAAAAATTAGTTTAACTTTGTATTTTGATGACAAAAAACAATGTATAGTTTATAATTTTCACGTTTGAATGAATGCTTGTGTACAATTATATATACAAGTGAAAATATATGCTTAATTACTCGGATGTACCTATTTTGGAAGAGATGTGTCAATTTGGTACGTACTCTTAAAAAAGTGTCAATTGAGTTCTAATTTTTGAAAAGTGTCTTAATTAGGTCTCCAGAAAAAATTATTAACAATGTTAACGGCACGTCACGTGTCAACCTATGCTTTTTAATTTTTTTTAAATTTTAAATTTTATTTTTTGCAAAATTTTTTTTGTTATCACATGTCAAGTTCTTAGTATGACACGCATCAATGTTTGCGTGACAGAACAATGCCATGTGTGCTAAATGTTATTGTCTTCATTTCAATTTAGTTTCCAAATGTGTCTCCATGATTCAATTTAGTTCCACTTTTTGTGTTTTTGATTTAATTTTGTCCTAATTGTTTTTAATAATTGAAATATATTTATATAATCCATTTTTTATAAGATTAAAACTAATTAAGTATATGTATTTTTACAAAATTAAGTACTAATATATATTAAAATTACTAAAAGAAATGATTAACAAAATATGCGTTAATAATATACAATAATGTAATATGTTAAAAGGTTATTTTTAATAAAAAAAATATTAGTATAACATTTATTTTATCCCTTACAAAATATTAGTATAACATTAATTGAAAAAAAAAATTGGGTGCGTATATTGCTCTATTACTATAACATTTTTTATCACTAAATTTTAATATAAATATAACTATTTAATTTATTAATAATATTTATACTTAATTAGTTTTAATCTTATAAAAAATAGATTAAAAAATATATTTCAATGATTAAATTGGGCATATACATCAAACCTTATATAGACAATGACGTTTATGGTATGTTTGTTGTCAAATGATGGAATTAAAATAAGAATACTTGGCATATGACAATTGAGGTTTATTATTTGCTTATTTTGTCTATTTTGCAGGTTTGCTGATCAAAGCACTAATTAAAGAATTTCTACTATGTTGAATGTCATTTTATATTTACTTTTACAATTATTTGGACTTGTATCAACTTGAGTTTATTTAAACTTTATTTAAAATTTATGATAGTGATGTATTTTATTTTATTTTATTTGAATTTATGATTAAAATATTTATTTTTTAAATAATTTTGCAAATACCCGCGGGTACCCGTGGATATGAAAAAAAAATAGGCGGATACCCGCATAATGGATACCTGACGGATATGGATACAAATATGGGGTAGATATTTATCCAGTGGGTAGGGTACGGGGGAGCTACTACCCGTACCCTACCCGCCCCGTTGACATCCCTAGTGGTAACAAAATCTTTTTGCAAAAATATAAAATAAAAAATAGAAATAAAATAAAAAAAATAATAAAAAATTCAGAGAGTGATACGTGGTGTATCGTTAATGGCATTAATAACCGTTTTTTTTTCTAAAAGAAACTTGATTGAGATACTTTTCAAAAGTTATGACGTAATTGACATTTTTTTAATAACGAGTACCAAATTCACACATCCCTACCAAAGTGGGTATTATCTGAGTAATTAAACCGAAAATATATGTAGCATTAATGTTAATTCACTTTTTTGTGATAGCAAAAGAGGATGTCATTATTGTAACATCCCAAAAACTGGATAACCTCAAATTTGATAATAAGTCACATACATGAATAATCAGAGAGTAAGGAGTTTGGAGTATGCAGGCATACAATACGCCAAGCATTTCCCAGATTACATAAAAGAGGCTCCACACGGCCTAAACAAAGTACACTGGAAAAGCAGAAAAGCTATACTAGGTCTTGTGCGGACAAAAGAAACATAACTAATAAAAATCCTACAGTGATGGGCCCCACAGTGGGCCCAATACTCATCCAATCCATCAAGCTGCCGCATCCCTATTATCCATACCACTGCCAGGGGTCCTCACATCTGCTCACATCAATAAAATTGATGATCATTGCAATAGAGAAGACCACACACAACATACAAGCAAGCAAAAGGGTAAGCTAGTGTAAAGGAAACTCATATTATAACAGTCCACATGTAATCTCAAAGCTAAACATAAATAACAAGCATCACACCAGAGCTATCAAAACATATGAGACCCCAAGACTTGACTATTTGGATACGCATAATGAGGCACCACCACGTGGCAGTGGAATTACGTCCTAGCAGTGAGGTGTCACCGCGAGGCCTTCGCGGAATTATACCCTTGCAAGAGGCACCACCACGTGGCCTTCGTGGAATTATGTCCTGGCCTTGAGGCACCACCACGACTCCCCGTGGAATTACGTCCTTTTGTCGAGGTACCACCAGGAACTCCCCTTAAGAGGGTCCATGGAATTACGTCCAACAGATGAGGCGCCACCAAGATCTCTCACTACAAGAGTCATGGAATTATGCCCTACCTATACTTTATACATGTTCCACCCACCAATCAAGAATTTCCCATAACATTAATATCATGTATAAACAACAAATCATACAACTCATGCTTTCCAATTCATACCCAATAAAATAACATACCATTTCCATCTCAAACTCATATATTAATCATGCCATCATCACACAACCTTTCTAGTAAAGCATTTAGATCAGACAAGCAAGCCACACATTAGTGAACCATTCAACAATAACATCAAAACCTGCCCGCTGCCTCGCTCAAGCTAACAGGGCTCGCTCAGGCGAGAGGGAGCCTCTCGCTCATGCGAATCCCACCTCGCCTAGGCGAAGGCGCGACAAGGAAACAGTGGACTCTGCGAGGTCTCGCTCAGGCGAGCCCCTTCTCGCCTAGGCGAGACCACTCCTCACTCAAAAAAGAATGCACGTCGCCTAGGCGACAATTCGAGTAGTAAAAATCCTGGGCGAGCCTCTGATAATCTCGTTTAGGCGAGACTAGCTCACTTGGGCGAGAAAACCAGCACTCGCCACTGTTTTCTCGTACAATAGCCAAACTCACGAATCAACACATGCTTTAACTTAATCCAAATCTGACACAACGACAACCAAGCCATGCAATCACGAAACAACAGCAAAACAGCGGAAAAACACAAGAAACCGAAAGTCCTAGCTTCCCTTACTTGGAAACGAGCTAGCGGGAAGTTCCGACACGCACACAGAGAGCACCACAGTCCTAAGAGTAGGCCGAAGGGCTGAAAACGAAGGGAAGCAGATTAGGAACGAGATTACTACAAGGTCCCTACTGATCAACAAAAGAAAGGATGCCTAGAGAGTGAGAAGCACGAGCTTGAGATTTACTTACATGGAGCAGAGCTGAGTTTAGAGTTGTCTTGCCCAGGAGCCGGGATCAAACCCTAGCAGAGCTTCCTGTTGCGAAAAGAGGGAGTTTGACGACTGCGAAAATCTGAAGAGTAAGAGGAATGGAAGTGTGAGGGCAGACTTAGGGTCTCCTTTTCCCTTTTGGGCCGGCCCTTAGGCCCAACCGTTTGGGGCAACCTTTAAAATAAAGGTAAGAAATAAAATGGGCCTTACAATTATAGGTAGTTTTTTGTGATAAAAGTAAATATAAATATTTTTACAATTTAGTTATAGGTAATTTTATTTATTTTATGGATGATTTTCATTTATTTAGTAGATAATTTATATTTATTTAATTTGGAACAATAGTTAAATTTAAAAAATCAATTAAATTTAAATAAAATGATAAGTTGAAGGTAAAAGTGAAAAAAATAACACAAAAAAGAGAATTCCCACGTATATAAAACGGTAACTTAAAAGATAAAAATGAAAAAAAAGTGGATACTAAAAAGGAAAATCCCATCTCTCTATCGATCTCTCTATATTTAAAAGTTTAGGAATAAGAATTACATGTATCAAATTTTGATTTAAAAAATATTTCAAAAATGTTGTAGATATAAAATAATTGATGATTGATTGTTAGTAATATAGTTGATTATATTTAGTATTAATAGTTATTTTTAAATTGTTTTAAACATGTAATTAATTGATTATTTATTTAAATAATTAATTATATTGATCTTAATTAGTTTCAAAATTATTAAAAAAACATTTTTTTCTTTAATAATAAGTTATTCCATTTTTGGTAAACGATTATAATTATGTTGTTGTACTTGTGTTTTCATACAAAATAAAGAATAATATAGTTAATTGCTATTAATTTCAATAGATGAAGTGATGATATTGGTCAAGCAAGAGGCCTAATCACTAGGAGCATGGTTAAAAGTAAGGGTGTCAAAGTGAGCTAACCTGACTCACACGGTGGGCTCACCATAGGTTGAGCTAAAAAAGAATTAGCTCAATTCGGCTCACTTTCTGGTGAGCCAGAAATTTTGGAATCCGGTCCAACTCACCACGGGTTGGTGAGTTGGCTCATTTACGAATGTTTTTTTTTGCAATTTATTTAATATATTTATTGCATTACAATGAAAGTGAATTGACTTAATTTATTTTTTATAATAGTTGAATCAAAGTGTTTGCCTAATTCTTGAAATATTATTATAAAGATAATAGTTAAAGATTAAAATATCAACGTATATAACTTGACAAACAAATTAATTAAACACTCAAACTATTCAAATATTATTGAGCAATATTCTAACATTTAAAAATATGAAATTGTGAAATTATATAATTAGAAGTACTAAATAATTATAACAAAAAATGTAAAAAAAATTGTAAAAAAAATGTTGGTGGGTTAAGTGAGTCAACCATCTTTAACTCGACTCAAACTCAGTTAACATGTGGGTTATTAAGTGAGTCGGGTTCAATTCAACCCACTTTTGAAAAAACCAATTTTTTCTCAATTCAATCCAGCTCAAACCCGTGGTGAGCTAGGTTGACTCATAGGTTGGAACATATTTTGACATCTCTAGTTAGAAAATTACAAAAGGATGGGAGGACACTAAGTCAAGTGTGCCTCATGGGCTTAAACTATTATCCACTTTGGCCAATGAGGATATTAAAATATGATGGACTTGTATTTGGACTAGTAGCATAGATTTTTTTTTTTTTTGTGCTCACTAACACAAATTTGATCTATCACGTCTCCCTATTTACGTTTGACCCACAAGAAACAGACGTAAAAAATGACTAGTGGCATACTTGTAATTAATTGCAAAATATTTATGTTTGTTGTCTTCGTAACAGACGTAAATATAAATAATTACGTCTGACCAGAGAACAACATACATAAATTTACATCGAACAAAGAGCAACAAACATAAATTTACGTCGGACCAGAGGGTAGTAGACATAAATTTACGACGGACAAGAGGGCATCAAACGTAAATTTACGTCTAAGAGGGCAACAAACGTAAATTTACATCTGTTGCTATTTGGTCAGACGTAAATATTGAGTTTTCTAAAGCCCTAGAAATAACGCTTGACTCTTCATAACATTGCGCGAAAGGTTTTCAACCAAAACTTACACCCTACAGCAACAAACAAGAGGAGCAACTATGAAGGTGTTTTCACCCAACTATAGTGACGATGCAAACCACGGTGGTGTTTCTCCATACCGAAAGCTTGGTTTTTGCATTTTACTTTTGTGTTTTCTCTCATAAAATTTGGTTTACATTAGATGTGTTATGTTTGGGTAATTTTACCTTTATGTTGTGAAGAAGAAGAAGAACATGAAGAAGAAGGAGAGATCGAAGAAGAAGCAGATGAAGAAGAAGGAGAAGAAGAACGTGAATAAGAAGAAGAGAAAGAAGAACAAGGAGAAGGAGAAGAAGAAGAAGATGAAGAGATTTGGTGAAATTTGAAAAAAAAAAGAATTTACGTCTGTTGCAAGCAATAAACATAATATTACGTCTCTTATAAATGCAACAAATGTAAATTTACGTCGTCCGCTATTACGTCTAACCTACCACAGATGAAAAAAAGCCTAAAATAACAGTCGTAAAAAGCCTTTTTTGTGTTAGTGGCCATGTATTTTGGGCCTTGCTTTAAATAATTGGGTTGTAGATTAGATTGGATCATGGGAGATCACCTAGTATTTTAACTTGGCTTCTAATTGACCCAATTACAATACTAAGTCGAACCTTCCTTCTAGAACACCTCACCTTTAACATATTTTACACATGTTACAAAACATGTAAAGTGTGAGTGGCACATGGCAATTGATCCACAATTTCTAATGTTGTTGTACCTATGTTTTCATACACAACAAAGAATAATACAATTAATTGTTATTAAATTCAATGGATGAAGTCTCTATAAAATGCTTATCTATATATAGTTTTAAGTGTTCTCACGTGTAAACTAATAAAAAATGTAACATCCCACTCGGATATTACGAATTTAAGTAACAAAATAAAGAAATAAAAGAAAAACTGCATTTATTATGAATTTCTTTCCCAAAAACGCGAGAAAAATTTAAAACTTTATTTCATCGTAAAATAAACTTAAATCCATACTTAAAAAAATCCAAATCCAATATTCATGTTTGATAAGATAAAAGTTTACAATTTATTCAAAATCATAATAAAAACTCTGGAAAAAACTTTTCTCCCAAACTAGTCCCGCTCCGACTCTATGCCTCACCAGATCCACCTGCAACATTATCTGGTCACATGTAACAAAATACACGATCATTGCCAAACACAAGCAGATAGGGTGAGCTAATAGTATAAAACATACATAACATTCATATATATATATATATATATATATATATATATATATATATATATATATATATATATATATATATATATATACATATATATATATATACATACATATATACATACATATATATATATATATATACATATATGTGTGTGTGTGTATGTATATATGTTTTTATTAAAGTGTTAATGATTTGGTTTGTGCTTGAATGTTTGGATGAATTGATCACTCATCTTATTGAACTTATTTAGATTAAGTTGGAAAAATAATCCTAAATTTGTGGTAGAATCAAATCATCTAATATGTTTGAATGCTAGGAATAGTTTTAAATGCTTTATTGAAATAGGTTCTACACTTAAAACAATGGCTCATTTATGGTGATTTGGGAATCAAACACTATGATTGAAGTCCTTAGATTTCTAAAATTTAGGAATTGATTTAGAATGAGCCATGACTTTCAATGATACTAGATAACTGCATTAATATCTATTAAATTAGTATAATACAAATATCTCCTAATATCTAACAATATTTAATAATATCTAATACTAACAATATCTAACACTCTTTCTCAAGTTGGTGCATATAAAGCTTGTTACAAATATAATCAGTTCTAGCTCCCTACAAAAATTTATTAAAAATATATACTAATTGACAATTTGAGTTAACAAACTTACTCTTGATCTCCAGATATCTTTTCTTGAATAAAATGGCAATCAATCTCAATGTGTTTGATCCTTTCATGAAAGATATGATTATAGTTAATATGAAAAACATCCTAATTATCACATATAAGTGTCATTTGAGTGATATCTCCAAATTGCAATTCTTTATGTAATTGTTTAGGCCAAATAAGTTCACAAGTGGTTGGGGTCCCTCTTAGAAAAAATTATTAACGCCATTAAAGGTATTGATATTTAAAATTACATACAAAATTAAGTATTTATATTTATATTAAAATTTAGTGGTTAAAACATGAATAAAGTTAACGACGTTAATAAATTTTTTTTGAAATGGACCTAATTTAGACATTTTTTCAAAAGTTAGGACTCGATTGACACATTTTTAAAAGCGGGTACTAAACTGACACATCTGATCGAAAAAGTGGGTACCATTCGACTAATTAAATTGCAAAAAAAATAAAGTTATATGTTTTTAATATTTAATAAAAAAATAGTACTCAATGATGCAACAAGAGTGATTTGTAATCATTAGGTGTGTACAAGTATACAAGTTATTAATTAAGTATTCAGATAAATACGTGAACATAACCATTATGATTAATAGTACTCATAACTTCAATAAAAAAAAATCTTAATAGCCACAACTGAAAAATTAAAGATTCAAAAAGTATAATTCTTATTTTCTTTTGAACTAATATTTTATTGGTTGTGTTTAAGCTATATTTTTTTCTTCTTTTTTGGACGCAATGCATTATGCTTGTTAATTCAAAATAACAAAATTAAAAAATAAACAAAATATATTTTGAATTGTTTATGCATGATGGTCAAAACGGGGCGGGTCAACCCGTATTGCCACAAGATCTAATAAGTGAGTTCAACTTTCCAACTAATATCTTGTGTACTTCTCTACTGTGTGGGTGTGTTAACAAATTTTGAGTTCATCAACTTAGTTTCCTCCAAAATATCTAATTCATAATTCCTTTGAGATATAATAATACCACTGTTGGATCGTGCTACCTCAATCCCCAAGAAATATATGAGTTTTTCAAGATCTTTGGTCTGAAAGTGGGTAACAAAGGTATTGTTTCATTGTGAGATGACATAGTGGTCATTATCTCTAAGAACAATGTCATCAACATATATTATTAAATAAATACACCCAAGAATCAAGTGGTAGTTAAAAATAGAGTGATCTTCCTCACTACGAGTCATACCAAACTGTTGAACAACATTACTAAATTTTTCAAACCAAGTCCTAGGTGATTGTTTAAGGTTCTATAAAGAGTTGCCAAAACGACATACCAATCTAGAAGACTACCCTTAAGTAAAAAAATGTGAAGGTTGGTCCATATGAATTTATTCCTGCAAATCCCCATTAAGAAAAAGCATATTTGACATCTATTAGGTAAAGATGCAATGTTAAATAGCAGTCATGACTATAAATAGGCGAACAAAAGCAATCTTTGCCACTAGAGAAGAAGTGTCACCATAGTCCAAACCAAAAATTTGTGTATAACCTTTAATCAAAAGGCGGGCTTTGAGACGATCAATAGTACCATCAGGATCAACTTTGATAGAAAAATTTCACCTACCGATAGAACATATACATTTACCAAGAGAAATTGGAATTTGAAACCCGGTACTCAAAGCTGAAGGCGATAAAGGAGTTAGCACTAGAGGGAGTCATCCAATGGAGGTGGGGGATCCTTAGGTGTATTGGACATAACAAGGGAATCACATATAAAAGGGATATTGATTGTATCAAAATGAGGCATATGAAGAAAATAAGGAGACTTAAAGTAAGGGAAGACTTAATGAAAGTGATATCACTGAAATGAAATAATACTTAAGAGGAAGAGAAAAGAATTTATATCTTTTTTGTGATCTAGTGAACCCTAAAAAGACACATTTATCTTACCTAAGAGATCATTTATCAAGACCGAGACTAAAATTAGGAATAAAGCATGTGGACACAAAAACTTTAAGAAGTAAGGAATGAAGAGGTTCATGAAGAAATAAAATAGTATGGAGATTTTTTTTTATCTAAGACCAAAGATGACATGCACTGAAAATAACATCACCCTAAAAGCACTAAGGAATGTCACCATGGATTAAAATTGTACAAGTTGTTTCAATAAGATGTTTATTCTTGCGTTCAATGACCACATTTTGTTAAGGTCTATAAGCACATGAGGTTTGATGAAGAATGCCATGAAAAGCCATAAAATTTTGAAAAGAATTAGATAGATACACACAAGCATTATCACTACAAAATGTTTAAATAAAAATTCCAAATTGATTTTTAATTTCATTATAAAATAATTCAAATATAGAAACAACTTAGAATGATTTTTTTACTATAAATAATCAGTACATCTTGGATAATCATCAATAAAAGTGATTAAATACTGAAATCCTAAATTTGACTAAACATAACTTGATCTCTAAATATCATAGTCGACTAAGGCAAAAGGGTATGAAACACGTTGTAACCCTAAGTACAAGGTACATAACCTTAAGCAGATAAAGAAGAGAAAAAAAATTATTGCCAATAATGTGATTTGTGGCACTTGAGTCCAGAACCCAAGGACCAAGAGTGTTGGAATGTGTGAGGCCAATAAAACATGTACTTGTGCGTGCAATAGAAATAATGGAACGGATTGAGCTAGAACCCGTGAGCCAATCCGACTCACCACGAGTTCGAGTTGGGCCAGATTGAAAAAACAAGATTTTTTGTGGTTATGGGTCAAAACGGGTTGAGTGAGCTGACCCACCAACCCACTTAACTTAATAAAATTAATTATTTTAATATTAGGTTACAGAAAACTGCAATCCCTAAATTGGATTGGAATAGAAAATCCCTAACCACTACAATCCTCTTCTTCGAGTTACACTTCCACGCCAGGACGAATAAAAAATCACCAAGTTCCCTTCCCTTCCCTCTGGTTCACGGTCATGGTGGTGCCTTCATTTGGTGGTGGTGTAACATCTCAGTAGGATATTACTTAATATAAGAAATAAAATGACAATTTTATAAATAATACCTCATTTATTATAAACTCATTCCCAAAAACGCGGGAATTTTAAACTTTTAAATGTAGAAATCGCAATGTAAAGTTCAACATTTATAAGTTGTCTTTACAATTCAAAAGTCGCAAAAGAAAACTAGTAAATAAATTACATGAAAATTTAATAAAAGAACTTTCTAAATTCCCATGTAATCTGCTCTCGCTCTCCGCTACTACGCATCTCTTGGCTCACCTGTAACATCATCTGCTCCCGGATAACACATTATCTGATCATCGCCACACACAAACAGATAGGGTGAGCTATGCACATAGATGAAAATAAATATAAAATACACCCACCCAAATATCACATAATTATTTCACTTTTAAAACAACAAAATACCCATTTTCTCACACTCATAACCTTTATGAGCTCATGCATGTATTCTTGATCATGGGACTTTCCCGTGCTTCCACGAACCTCCTCGCTCGTGGTCCAACCTACGAGCCTATCCCGCTCATAGTCCTGCTTCACGGACTCCCTCGTCCGTCATCTGAACTCATCGCTCGGACCCAGACATGCATACCCGCCTTTCCTACTATGAACTCCCTCGCTCATAGCATTCCCAAGTGGAGCATGAATTGAACTCCCTCGCTCATTCATCCCAACAAGGGTACCTCCGGTGAACTAAACCATTCACGTTCCGCATGCGGTCCACCTGACACGAACTCCTCGCTCATGTCACAAATCAAGCACATCCCAGATCACCAAGGACTTAGTCAATCAAGTTCAGCATCACAACAAAGTTTCCAGCCACAATTGTATCCGCCTGGCGCTGCCATAATGCCACCAGACGGAATCCAAGCAAACCGCCTGGCGCACAATCATGCGCCACCAGGCGCCATTTAAGTTCAGTGGCCACTGCCACTGTTTTAGATGTTATTCGCCTGGTGGCTCACCCCGCGCCGTCAGGCGCCATACCAGTAATGCAGTGCTACTGGTTTTTGGCACATAATAGCCCTTATTGGACTCCCATACCACTTATACACAGACTATCATGCAATCATGTTTGAACAGACCTCAATAATACTCCCATAACAACATTTACCAAGCATTATGATTCATAATTCTATAATCCAAACCCTACCTATACTTAAATATAATGCAAGTAATCTAGGATTTATTCCTTTTTCCCATTGGCATGTGTTAACTCCCTTTGTAAATCAATATTCCAAGAAATACATAATTACATTACCAATTCGCAATTTACCACATTCAGATACATAATCCCTTAATTCTTTCATGCATTCAACTTCAAAAGACTCATCCTTATACACTCTAGCACTCAATTCCATAATATGTTCAATTTTCATATGTCCTTGAACAACTATCCTATTTCATGAATAAGAACCCTCGAGCCATAACCCCAAAAACGTAAGTCACAACGCCATTAAAAATGCCTTTGTTATGATGTGTCGCCTAGCAGTAGTCCAGGTGCCGCCAGGCGGTGCGTGACAATCTGGGTTCTGCCAAATTCCTCCCGCATCCATTGTGAGTCGCAAACCCCACGGTTTCAATGTTCACCTTCAAACTAGCGTAATTTCGCATTCACACCACATCCAAGGTTCATAATATAATCATGTTATCATCAATTCCACGCAAACAATGCACCATTCATAAACATTATCTATGTTATTTATCAATAATCCCAACATGAACCCTAAATCCCAAATTCATATGCAAGTTCATGCAATCTTCCACCAATTAAACAATTACAGATAATCACACAACATACCAATCATACACACATCATAGAAACCAACTCCAAACGTCCCATCATCGCTAACAGCAAAAACCCGAGAGAATTGGGCAAGCCAGTTCGTGTTGCCTGGCAGACAACACCTAGCCACCAGGCGGTGCATAAAAGAAAACCCAGAAAAGGGTTTTGGAGGCATGAGTCACCTGGCGGGCCTTCAACACTGCTAGGCAGTTTCTGGAAATTTTTAGAAACGCGACATAATTCAACACAACTCCAAAATACACAGCCCAATCATCCAGAATAGCACGAAATCATATAAATGACATATAACACACATAATTAAACTCCTCTAACCTTGTTTCCTTGCTTAGGATGGATACTTGAGAGTTTCCTTTGATCACCAATGGCCTCCCCTTGGCTTACTCTCCCAATTCAGCTCCCCTTCACACCAAAACACTCGTTTCTCTCTGAATTGTTTGCTCCTCACAATACCCTCTCCAATGTCAGCCAACAAAACCCTCTTTCTTACCACTAACTGGCCTTATAATGGAGTCTTAATGATGGTTAAATGTCAAAAACGCAAATGAGACTTAATGGTAATGTTAATTACCATTCAATTACCTATTACCTTCTATTTTTCAGCCACACTTGACTACTATGTCTGCTAGGGTTTCCTTTAACCCTTCAAAGTCATGCCAAAACTAAAAATAGCAAAAATAGATTTTAATTTGGGTTCTCCAAGGCTTGAACCCACAACCATGCCAATGTCAAGTCAATGTTAAACCATCAAGCCAATTCAAGTTTCTTGCTAACTAATATAATTCAATAAGTATGTCATCATTCAACATGCTCAAACATATTATTAAAACAATAATGATTCAATAATTATGTCATCATTCATCTTTCTCTTGTCTTGTCATCATGTATGTGGAAGTTGACTTATATGTTGATAACTTCATATTGCTTGGTGCTCATCTATGGGCTTCTTATTCTCATGCTATATTCAGACTTTTCTTTGACGGTCGTCTGGTCTGTGGCGTGCGTGCTCGTTGGTGGTTTGAGTGGTCTACAACGATGCTACTAGACTCGACGTTGGTGGCCATTTGTTAATGTTGTGCGCTAGTCTGCGGCGACGAGGTGCTTTTTTGGTGTTTTCCTCCTCTACAATCATTTCCTGCCTGCTGCAATCGTTGTCTACTACAAATAGGTTAGTTGTTCACTCATCTCATCTTTTTGGTTAGATTTGTTCATGTGTTCGATGGTTGTTTTTAGTAAGTTTTTCACACTATTTTTTTTCATAAATTAATGTGCAGCATGGAATTTGAAACTATTAATCAAAGTGTGAATGTAAATGTTAATGTTGATGATAATATACATAATCAAAATGCTAATGACCCACAAGAACCACCCTCTATAAACAATGAAGACAGTGAAGTTCAAAAAGAAACTAAGAAAGCTAAGACAACTACCTCTGAAGTTTGGAAATATTTTTCTAAAGTTAGAGTAAAAGATGGTAAAGAGAAGGCCAAATGTAATGCATGTGGGCAAGAATATGTAATTGGTGGTACTAAAATAGGCACTTCAACACTGTTGCATCATTTAAAAAAATGCAATGTTAGCCCAAAATATAAAGATGTAGGGGGGGTGATAATTGATAATATAGGAAAGTTAAGGAGTAGGGAACTTGATCACAAGCATGTTAGAGAGATTATGACAATGGCTATTGTCAAACATGGTTTGCCATTTAAGTTTGTTGAATACAAATGGATAAGAGAATTGCTTTCATATTTGAATCCTGATGTAAAGCATGTGAGT
>Ga0214544_1004193_pt1 | contig 29088 bp, 13 predicted proteins | sample CNSS3metaG_FD_160074 | JGI IMG/M metagenome (GOLD analysis project Ga0214544, IMG submission 160074) | Root nodule microbial communities from cowpea collected in UCLA plant growth center, Los Angeles, California, USA - CNSS3 | ecosystem: Host-associated > Plants > Roots > Nodule | place: USA...
ATATATATATATATATATATATATATATATATATATATATATATATATATATATATATATATATATATATATATATATATATATATATATATATATGCTGAATATATATGTTTTGAGATATGTTTTATAAGTTCCTTCGCTTAGAGACTTGCAAATATAATATTTTCAATTTATCTACTATGGGATGACTGTAATATTGCATTTTCTGTTAGTCTCTAAATGTTTTATGTTTATCAATATTAAATGTTTTATTTAATGATTTATACTTTTAAATAGGATGTTACAAAAAAGGAACAAAAAAAATCTTCAAATAAAGCCTTTCTATCATTGTTGAACAATAATTCATCGTAAAAGAATACATTCTAACAGAAGGATAAGTGCATTTACGAAAATAACTATTCCTTATTTGTGCTTTCCAAAATAATAATAATAATTACTCCTATTGAATTTTTTTATTTAAAAACTAATTATCCAAGTTTTATTTTAAATTAATGTTAACTAATTAAATTTTACTTCATACCAATTAGAATAATAAATGTAAAATTTTAATCATATATTTAAATATATTAATTTTTTTAAAATAAATAACATCACAATTTTTATTCCAAATCTATTTATTTATTCTTTCTCAAATCTATTGTCGGAACCAAACAAAGTCAATAATAAATTTTGTCCATGTACTTTTGATTACACTTTTATAAGTAAAACATATACTAAAGGAATAAGTTGTTACTGAGATACTATTTGAACTTAAGAATATATAAATATATAAACATGTTTATGATTTGCTTTAAATCTTATTTGAGATGCTTATCTTTTATTTGTATGTATATAAAACATACTTTTGGAAATCTTTTTGAAAAATTTCTTATTTTAAAATTATGATTAAGGTATTTTAATATCAGGAAAAAGAACGTACTTTAGATGTGAAATGTTTATACATATATAACTCATACTTTGGATAAATTTGTGAGAATTTTCACATTTCAAAATTACGATTAAGGTAGTTTAATATAAGAACGTATTTTAAATGTGAAAGTAGATTATTTATTTATGTCTACACCCAACTGCGAAACCCGTATATAAAGAGAGTAAATAATAATGAGAAAAATCTATCCATTTTAATTAGTTAATTTATTTATCTACTAAATTTAATATAAAATTTATTAAACTAAATTCTACAAGTTAAAATCAATCAAACTAAAATCTACAGAACTAAATGAAATTCCCTTTTTGTCGTTACATGCTTAAGTTTCCAGTTTAAAATACTACATTTTCACGTCCAATATTTTCTTGATTATGATATTTTTTAAAGTGAGGTCGAAAATATTTCTTCTATCTGTTTAATATTTTATATGAAGTAATATTATATATTACTAATATAATATAATTCAAGTTAAAACGTATACATAATTTGATAAAATAATTGAGTACTGTATGTAAAATATATTGAATATTTTATATGAAGCTATACTATATATTATTGACGGAGTATAAATTAAATTTAAAAATATACATAATTGAATACAATTATTGAATATTATACATGCATTAAAAATAATGTTAAGAGTGTTTTTTTTTTATAATAACTATACATTAGTATATATTTTATAATATTTATAATTTAAAATATTATATATTTTATAATATTTATAATTTAAAATATTATGTACAAGTATTTATTTATTACCGAATTAAATGACTATTTTTTTCATATTTAAAAGGCAATTGAAGATTAATGGATAATATAAATTTATAATGTAATATAAGCTTAAATAAAAATTAACTATCATTAATATCTATAACAATATCTATAACTATATATAAGATGGTATACCTCTTTGGTGTTTTCTTTTGTTTTTTCAATTTTATCCTCTTACTTACCATTTTTTAAATTTAAATAATTATTCATAATAAAAAATATATATTTCAGATTTATCATTTAGTAATAATTTTTTTGAATTTAAATAATTATTCATTATAAAAAAATTATTTACTCTACTTTTTCAAATTTAAATATTTACTCATAATATTATTTACACAATATTATTACGTATAATACTTTTATTTCAATAACTAAAATTTATTTTATCTATAGCTAGCTATAATTATATACACATTTTGTTTTACTCTTTTAATTGCTACTTCCAAAATTTGAATAATTTATAAAATTTAAAAAAATACATACGCTAGTTTTGTATAATAAATTTATCTTAAATCGAATATATAATGCTAGACTTCATGTATCTTATCTATTGCATTCCATGATTATTATCTTAGTTAAAATGAAAACTCTTAAAAGAACTATTAGTTAGACAATTATTTTAATTTTACATGAAAAGGTTACATATTTATTATAATACTAGTTTTGAGCTCGAATGTGTTTAAATATATTTAGGAGTTAAAAAAAATATATTTTAAAGATTATTAAGTTTTTAATAGAATGATGTGAAAATGATTTATTAGATTAAAAATTAAAATACTAGACTTTGTAAAATACAAAAGATAAAAAGATGTGAAAACAAAAATATATAAAGTTGACTCTTGAAAAACACAAATGATAAACTACGTAGAAATATATAGAATAGATTCACTAAAAGTTTAAATTAGTGTGTGGACAGACTAATCTAATGTGTATTATTAGACTTATTTAATTAGTGCATCGATAAATTCATATAATATGTGTTGTTAGACTCGTCTATTTTGTATATGAATACACTCATCTAATGTAAATTGTTGGACCATATGGACAAAAGTTATCTAATGTGTATTAATATACTCATCTAATATATGTATGAATAAACTGGTTTAATGTATATTGGTAGACTCGTCTAATTAGTGTATAAATAAACTTGTTTAATTAGTTTATAAATAAACTCGTCTAATTAGTGTATGAACAAACTAGTATAATGTGTATTCTTAGACTTGTCTAACCAATGTAAGAAATGACTCATATAATATTTCTGGTCATACTTGTCTGATGAGTTTATGGTCAAACTCGTTTAATATGTGTTGTTAGATTTGTCTAATGTTTTTCTCTATACTCATCTAATCAGTATATGAATACACTTATCTAATGTAAATTGTTAGACTCGTCTAATTAATATATGGACAAAGTTATCTAATGTGTATTAATATACTCGTCTAATATATGTATGAACAAACTCGTCTAATGTATGTTAGTATTGTCTAATTCGTGTATAAATAAACTTGTCTAATTAGTGTATGGACAAACTCGTATAATGTGTATTATTAGACTTGTTTAACCAATGTATGAAATGAATCATGTAATATTTTTGGCCATACTTGCTGATGAGTTTGTGGACAAACTCGTTTAATGGGAATTACTATATTCGTCTAATGAGTGTATGAATAAACTCGTCTCATGTGTATTGCAAAATTCATTTAAACAATGAATGAACACAACCATTTAATGTATATTGATAGACTTGTCTAATATGTATATAGACAAACTTGTTTAATGTGCATTGCTATACTCATTTATATTAGTTTATGAATGACTTATATAATGTGCATTAGTGACTAATGCATCAACATATTCATTTAATGTGTTTTTATCTACTAATCTAACGAGTGAATTATTAGACTCATCTTAATATCTTTTGTTATACTCGTCTAATCAACATATAAACTCATCTAGTATTTTTTTGTACTTGTTTAATTAGTGTATTCGTTTGATATATATTATTAGATTTATTTAATGTTTTTACCATACTCATCTAATCCGTGTATGAACAAAATTATTTTATGTGTATTGCAAAATTAATATAATTACTCAATGAACATAGCCATCTAATATGTATTATTAGATCCATTTAATCAATGTATGTAAAAGTTTGTCTAATATATATTACTTGAGTTGTATAATATATGAATGACAATATAAATAATTTGTATTATAAAAAAATATATTATTTTTTAAAATGATATTATTTTAGGAACATTTTAAATAAAAATAAATATATTCTCTAAAATTATTTTTATTAAATGACCAAATAATTAGAAATGATAAAAATACTATAAAAACCAATACTTTAAATACAAGTTATTTTTTAATAATTTATTAAATAACCAATTAATTCGAAATTATAAAAAATATAATCATGAATAAAAAAATAAAAAAAAATTTCTATTTTTAGGACACATCAATTTAAAAATAAAATAAATAGAAAAAAGTAAAATATTTTTATAAGCACGATAAAACAAATATAAATAAAAAAGTTTAACGATATCAAATGAATAAAAGATTAAAGTTTTGGACATCTATCAACAAAATAAAGATAAATAATAAAATAAATTTTTAATATAATTTTTTAATATTATAATAGATAATAACAAATAATATATAAGAGATAATAGATAGTAGATAATAAATAATAAATAATAGATTATAATAAATAATTTTAAAAAATATATATTTATTATAATTTTTAATTACATAAAATAAACGAAGTCCTGCAAAGAAATTCCTCAATTTGAATATGTATGATTGGAGCTCGTCATTGGGTCACATACCTAAGAGAAACAAGCTACTTCTGAGAGTTGATAGGCAAAGCACAAAGAGGAGTTTATTACCTGCTCTGTTTTCTCATGTGAGGGTGTTTCTTCTGTCACAAACTCAATAAGACCTTTCGTTAGGGTTTCTCACTCCGCAATTGATTTGAAGTGCCTTTGGGAAATCAATGGCGTCGGTGTACATACCGGTGCAGAATTCGGAGGAAGAGGTTAGGGTTGCTCTAGATCAGCTTCCGCGTGACGCCTCCGACATCCTCGACATCCTTAAGGCCGAACAAGCCCCTCTCGATCTCTGGCTCATCATTGCGGTTCGTTTCGGGCTTTTAATTTCATCTGTCGTGAATTTCTGAGTTGCAACTGCATGTGATAATGAGGTTTTGCGTGTGTTTCTGATTTTTGTAGCAAGTGAAAAGTTCATGATAGTTGGGGATTGATTTTTTTTTTTTTTTTTTGTCAAATTAACTGATTAGTTTCAATGCATAAAATTAGTTTTAATACATAAAATAGCATATGATGTGTCATTACACTACATTCACATGACAGAGGACAAATAATATCAAACTCTGGGAGCTCTAATATCAAACGATATCAATCACGAAAAACTTTATACTTTATGGTTCTAGCAGAAACACATTCAATTGTCTCTACTAAATCGATAAATAACTATTTTACCTGGTCCATTTTAATGTTCCCAACAATATATTTTGTGAGTGGCTTGTACATTCATGACTGCATTTGACATTGCAAGACCTGAAAATAATCATTTTTAATTATATGGAAAATCATGATCAGTTTCTTTTCTTGCTCCCTTTGTGAAAAAATTTACATTGTGCACACATGGTCATTTTTATATTAACTGACTGTGTAGAACTCCCTTTACACTGCAAGTGCGCCTACTATGTACTCATAACATCATTTCAACTGCAAGTGTATTTCTATACACACACTGCAGTCCCTATTTAAACATACATTGCACGATATTTAGTTGTTTTCTCTGCTTTGATGATATTGTATTCAACTGAACTTCTAATCTCATATGTGTGCAGAGGGAGTACTTCAAGCAGGGAAAAATTGATCAATTTCGCCAGATTTTGGAGGAAGGATCCAGTCCAGGTATTCTTTTTTCATATATGTTTGGTACAAATCTTCTGTATGGATTTGGCTTATTAATCTTATTGATTGATGTTGGCTATTAAGTTTAGTAAATTTAACCTTCCTGATTGTTTTCAATCAATTTTTGCAGAAATTGATGATTATTATGCTGATGTTAGATATGAGAGGATAGCTATCTTAAATGCCCTAGGAGCTTACTATAGCTACCTTGGAAAAATAGAGACAAAACAACGAGAAAAGGAGGAGCATTTTATTTTGGCAACGCAATACTACAACAAAGCATCTAGGATTGACATGCATGAGCCCTCCACTTGGGTTGGGAAAGGTGAATGTGTAAATTTGCTTGTGTTTTTGTGTTAAGTATGTCTAATTGAAACTATATTGTGATCAGTAGTTTTACAATATTGTTTATCTTGGATTGAGTTATAGCAATGATCTTAGGTAGCCAGTAGACATCCTATCAAAATATCCAATATCCATTTTGAGACAACATTCACAAAACTCAAGTATTTCAGAATTTGGATTGTTCTTCTTTAAATTTTGAATGCATTTTCATTTGATCATGTTTTATATCTCATCATATTGTTTTGTATTTTACAATCTTGTATATATTTTTGACATATTGACTGTTTAGAAATTTCTGTATTTTGGCTGAAACATGTTTGATGTTCGAGATAAAGTCAGGGATTATTTTGTAACTTTGTTCTGTTGTGGTATAGTTGTTACATAATATATGTTTTCCTAGTTGCAAGTATCTAGATTTATAAACAAAATGTCTGCCATATGTAGCCACGAAGAAAGCATCATGCACTGTAGATACTTAACAAAATTAATGTTTAGTTAATTCTTACAGGTCAGCTTTTGCTAGCAAAGGGGGAAGTAGAACAGGCATCTGCTGCATTTAAGATTGTGTTAGATGGAGTCCGTGATAATGTTCCTGCTCTTTTGGGCCAGGTATAATAGTAGATATATTAAGTTTACGTTCTCACTGCAAAGAATTTAGCATTTATGGTTTTAACACATAATTTAAAGAGTTGTCAGATGGTTGCAAGTTGTCTTCTCTCCTTTCACTATTTTTCATTTGAACAAAAAAGAATTGTTATCAAACAGACTGAACATTGAATACATGTTATAATCTAAGGAGTAGGGCTTTTTGAGATGAAAAGAAATCAAGTGGAGAAGGATATTCTCTTTATTTTCTTTGTTAATCACTGCCAAGTGCCAATTACATAACATCTGTGGAACTTGTAAATCAGAAATTGATGATAACTATTATTCACAATTTCCATGAGTTAGTTGCTTGAAGAATGTTGATTGTTTTCTTGCTAACCGTGTTTAGAAGAGTTAAAGACTTTAATCTTGACTCCTTTTTTTTAAGTAATCATAGGCCATCCATCAGTTATGATGTAGCTCAATAGACTTGAACTTTTTTAATCTTTTTGGGACTAGTGGAGTTTGACTCTACATATAACATTCTTTCCAGTTACCAATATTCAATGTTAGGAGGCATTTGTTGGAATAAGGAGTTGTTCATGTTATGTAGATTTTCTATTTTTCAATATGGAATAACGATTATGGTGCAGGGGAAATTTATACTGTTATATCTAACCTAACAGATTCCAGGCTGACTAAAGAAACAACTCCCTACTAGCTGAAAGTGATATAGAGGAAATAGATACTTCCTTAAGCAGCTGAAATGAAACAGAATATTCTCTTACAAGCCTCTTCAAGCTCAAGTTGGGTGGGTGCTTGACATTAGGAAGCATATCTACATTGAGCTTGTTACTGTTTTGGAAAAATTTGGTAGGAGAAAGATCTTGGTTAAGGAAAGAACCCACTGATATTGGGCTGTAATATGCTGAACAGAAGCTGCTTTTCGAGCACCTTCTCATGGACATAGAGAAGATCCAACACCATATGTTTGATACGGGTGTGAAGGACAAGAATATGAGATAAGGATACTGCTTTGATTATCACAGAAAAATTGCAGAGGAAAACTTGACTGGAAGTTCCAAGAGCTGAAGAGGGGGTTGTAGAGGGTGATTTCTTTACCATTCAATCAAATGAATAACAAGTATAGTGTAGAGAGGATGTTTGTGCAGTTAGATCTAACCTAATGATGTCAGAAATAACTTAAAACATATCTCAACTAACCTAAAGTGATGGGAGGACATACATGTGTACTCCAGCAAATGAAAACTAAAACAAAGTATTCTTATACATGAGTGTAATGTTTTATGGGCGTCACATATGGTGGGATTTGTTAGGGTACACCACTGGCACTTTAGCCAACATTTCTCATCTTTATGGTTGCTTTGGGATTGAATTGTCAGTGTCGTTTCATTTTTACAGGTCTAATTGTCAATAGCTTATTTTTGAAATTTTATCCTTTAGTCTTTATCTTGTTAGAACCTGTTCTTTCATTTTTTCTCAAGATTTGTCTGTCTTTGTGGCTCCCATGACTTCACTTTAGAGGGTGGAGGATTCTCTTAGCTGATGCATTTTTTAATTTCTTGTAGTTGTATTTTCTTTTTCCTCCTATTTTGGACATATTTTCAATTCATCTGGGTAGCAATTGTTTCTGGTAGAACTACAAAATGTGGAAGTTCTGTAAAATGTTTACTATTGAATGAACAGGAAATATATTTTCTAAAAATTCTTTTTGGTAATTGCCCAATAACTATAATTTCAAGGTCAATTGTGCTGGTTTGTCTCAAATCTCCTTGCATCTTGTATTCTTATTACATTGCTGCAAATTTTTCAGCAAATATCTATATTTGCTGGTCAGTGCCTGCTAGGAATCTATATCTGCCACATTTTTACTTCAAATTTGAAATGCACATGCTCTCATATACTAGTTATCTATTATTCTGTTTGTTTTCAGAATGTGAATAGTAAAACCTGGAGCTAGTTTGAGGTGTCATTTTTGTCTTATATGTGCTGTATTTCTTGTAACATCTTTACTGAATATCTACAGGCTTGTGTTGAGTTCAACCGCGGACGATACTCGGATTCACTTGATTTGTATAAGGTTAGTAGTATAGCCATGTTATTGCTGTTGAGAAGTGATGTATGATTATTAACAGTTTACATATGTCCAACATTTATCTATGTTCGTTCACATGTTTATCATTATTGAGGATTTACATTAATATGCCGAGTACAATTATTAGATTATACAATCTTGGGACAGAATATTCCTTCCATTTTTCTTTACTTTTGGAAGTGTAACTGATTTGTTTCTCGCAGATTTGTTTGATAAAATTTAGCTCTATTGAGTGCAAATAGTTTCACTTGTTAGTTTAAGCCTATGCAATGTAACTTCCTTTGTACAATTGATATTACACAAAATAATATTCAAAACTCCTTTTTACTTATTCTTCCCTTTGGAACTAGATCAGTACGACACACACTAGCTTTGATCGGATTTAATTTCTGTGAAACCATTCTTTTAACATATAATTTCAGCAACGTGCATGCTAAAATTCAAGTGGATTGGGGATAGTCTTGTGACTGTTACAACTTGTCATGTTTAAGCTATAATGTCAATGAATTATATAAATGATATTAAAATTTTGTGGGTAGATATTTTATTTTAGTGGCTGATTTCTTCAAGTTATGTAAAAGAATATTTAACCTGTAAACATATTAAAGGTTATATAAACCAAATACTGTTGTTCCGCCTGGCTTATTACTTGAATTGTGACAGTTCTTCTATACGTTGACCACATCTTAACACCACCCTTTTTTCTTTGATTTGCAAATCTGAAGAGAGCATTGCAAGTGTTTCCCAATTGCCCGGCAGCTGTGAGACTTGGCATAGGTCTATGTCGCTACAAATTAGGTCAATTTGAGAAGGCTCAGCAAGCATTTGAGCGAGTTTTACATGCAAGTGAATCTTTTAATAACTAGTGTTTTACATGCAAGTGAATCTTTTAAAAACTAGTGGTTCAACTGCTTTAGTATTTTTCTGCTACTGGTGTGTATATGCTTCATGATCTTGTTTGTTTCAGCTAGACCCAGAAAATGTTGAGGCTCTAGTTGCCCTTGCAATAATGGACTTGCGTACTAATGAAGGTTCACCTTTTCTTTTATCATTTTCTTATGCACATACATATTTGTTAATTACTGTTAGCTTTTCATTAAGTGGACATATTCTGATACTGTATAACATGAAACAGCTAGTGGTATCAGGAAGGGAATGGTAAAAATGCAGAGGGCATTTGAGATATACCCATACTGTGCAATGGCTCTGAATTATCTTGCAAATCATTTCTTCTTCACTGGTCAACATTTTTTAGTTGAGCAACTGACTGAAACTGCATTGGCTGTTACCAATCATGGGCCAACAAAGTCTCACTCATACTACAATTTAGCACGCTCGTACCATAGCAAGGTTTGAATCTTATTTTTTCATTTTCCTTTTACAATATTGTTCTGAAACTTTACTGAGCATATATGTTTGGTTGAACTGTGTCAGTGGTTGAAGGGATGTATAAGTTTGAATATGAAGTAATGCACTAGTCCTCTATGTGCACGTATATATTTGGTCATAAATTGATTGAACTGTACTTGATGGAAATCTTAGGCTGGATGATGTAGAGGGTGTACATGGGTCAACATTTAGGTCCATGTCCAATTAAGTCTTCCATATGGAAGGTATAGGGAACTAGTTGAGAATCATGTTAGTATTGTGGTTTTTGACTGAGTGCTCTGAGAAGAGCCTCAGCTCTGGTAGCGGAGGAGAATATTGTGTAATCAACTAAGTTATGAGTTTAAATCTTCTGCTATTCTGCATATTCTAGTGTTTTATCTGTACGTGATTATTCACTAATTGCATCTGTTTGTTTCATTCATGACACTCTCCTTAACAATCTTCAAGAAATAACTTCGCATGGAAAGAGGTATACCATTGTCAGCCTTCTTGTCATAGAGTGAAGCTAGAAGGATAAGAAAGCATGATTAATAAGCGCTGGTGTCTAAAACAGTCTCCTTTTTCTCATTAGTATTATTAAAACCTTATATACTGTGTTCACTTGTGACATTCATAAAATGTCTATCTCTATCTAGTATGCTAGCATTGAATAGCATCCACTTTCCATCCAAATTTTATTATACTCTCTTGCAAAATAGATGATCCATCAGCCCAATGATGATCCCACATCTCCAATTAAATCGCTACAGATCTGTATATTTCTGTCTTTTTCAAACAATTACTTACCTTTTCTTGCTTTTATTTTCTACAACCCTATTCTTGACTTGTGTTTTAAGAATGATTCTGAAAATGTTCACAAGACACTATCTCTTTTTTTGGGCATTCCAACTTTCAAGCTGTAATATTGTTGATGGTTCTGATTTTTTCTTCTCACCATAGGGAGACTATGACAAAGCTGGGGTGTATTACATGGCATCTGTCAAGGAAGTCAACAAGCCCCACGAATTTGTCTTTCCTTATTATGGTCAGTTGCTCCATAATATTTGAAACTCTTTACCATTTCTGCAACTTTGAATGTACATTTATTAGATACGAAATCCATTACTGAAATCTTCATTACTTACATGGTTAGCAGATATACTGATTCTGTACCTGCCTGCCTATTTTTGGCAGTTTAGTAGCTGATATTTATTGCGTTATTTAAACATCCAACCATGTTTTGGTTATTGGTTTTGTGATATGATTAGGTCTATGGCCATGGTGCAGTAATTTGATAATGTAACTTAACTTGAGAATGACTATGTTATTCTTGAGTCTATAATTGGACATTTGGACTATTTTCTTTGTGTTTTAGTTGTCTTATGACTTTTGAAGAATTCATTTATGCAAATAATTATGACTGTTTGTACTATTGGGTGTTACCCTTGAGTTTTCTGATTTTGTTTAATGACGTGATTTAGAAGTTATTTTCATTTTCTATGATATTTTTTTTATAAATTACTGTGTTTAATTTTCTACTTTAGTAGATTCTCATGATCTATTTTGCTATCCCGCAACTATCTTTCACCACCTTCCCTATCCTATATGAAATCTTCATTTTGACAACATTGGTTCAATTTGAAACACTCATTGCTTCAACATCGCTCACCTAATTCACAGTTTTAATCACTAACGTTTCCAGGTCTGGGACAAGTACAGATAAAGTTGGGAGATTTTAAAAGTGCACTCTCAAACTTTGAAAAGGTCCTGGAGGTATACCCGGATAATTGTGAGACATTGAAAGTAAGTGCTTCAAAAAGGAAATTTTACTTTCCCCCCTTTTTTCATCATTTCTCTTTCTAGGGCTTGAATGCTTTTGCAGCAACATAAGAGTCATTTAACATCTAACACCTCAGATATGCCATGGTGAAAGGTGCAAGATTGGATAAAATCAGTTGAGAACACGTCTTTCTATTTGGAGAAATTGGTTTATACCATAAAGTGTAGAGCAAACATTAAAATCATGCCTTGCTCAACATCAATCACTGCAAATTTGATGGTCATCTATATTTATGTATGCTAACAGGCCTAGCACTAATTGTTTTGTTTGAGTCTCTCGGGAAAAAATGAAGGAAATTCATTGCAAAAATATCAGTTAAGGAGGAATTAGTTTACAAAATGTGAAAGATTAACATTCTTGCACCATGACTACAGCTAAGTGGTCATTCACTTTCTCATTAACAAATTAGGCTGTTAATTATTAATTAAGTTCAAAACACTTTTAACAGAAAATTGTTTTTATAATTTTCCCAAATTTTTGGTGAAAGTTATCGAATAATAGCCAAGGATTATCAATGTAAAAAAACAAAATTGTAGACTAGGGTACAGAAGAAATTGATGATTAGGTTTGTGTATGAAGTGAAAGCTGTTAGAACAACCAGATCATCTCTTTTTATCTGTCACTGGATGTTCTTTCTTCCCTCTCTCATTGTTGTGTTGATATATTGTCTTTTTTATAGGCGCTTGCGCATATATATGTTCAGCTTGGTCAAACCGACAAAGGCCAGGACTTTATTAGGAGAGCTACAAAAATTGATCCCCGTGATGCCCAGGTGAATGCTTCTGGTATTTCTTTTATAATGTATTCATAGATATTTTTTTATTATGGATTTCGAAATTATAGCTACAAAAATCCAATAGATTTCGAAATTATTGCTATGGTGTTGGTAAATGTGAAATTGGTAATTGGACCGACATTCTTGATCTAGCTTCAGCTTTTGGTTTCTTCTTGAAAAATATTCTTTGTATTGCAGGCATTTCTTGAGCTGGGAGAATTGTTAATTCTTTCCGACACAGGAGCTGCACTTGATGCATTCAAAACTGTAAGGGGTTAAGAGCTTATCATATGCTCTCTGTTGTGGTCTGGAAATTTTATTTTTATGAAATATAATTTAATGACATACACTTTTGAAGTTTCATAATCTGTTATTATATAGATATTGTAATTCTGGTACAGGCTCGGACTCTTTTTAAGAAGGGAGGTCAAGAAGTACCAATTGAATTACTAAATAATGTTGGCGTGCTTCAGTTTGAAAGGGGTGAATTTGAGGTTTGTACTCTTGTTTAAAATGAATGAAAGCTCATATTATGGCTCCTTCCCCTGCACACTTACCACTTTAAGCTCTATTTTCTTCAATTTATCAGCTTGCTCAACAAACATTTAAGGAGGCTCTAGGTGATGGTGTTTGGCTATCTTTCATCAATGAGGAAAATAAGTCTTCTGTTGATGCTGCTACTTCTACTCTTCAATTCAAGGACATGCAATTATTTCATGACCTTGAAAGCAATGGTCATCATGTAGAAGTACCTTGGGATAAAGTCACCGTACTTTTTAACCTGGCTAGGTTACTTGAACAGTTAAATGAATCTGGAACTGCCAGCATTTTGTATCGCCTTATCTTGTTCAAGGTATGTGCATGTGTGTAGCTTCTTGTGCATCAAGATGCACATGCAATTATGAATGAATAGACTTGCAAGATTAGCCAATGTGTCTCTCCACAGTCTTGGTTATGATATATTTGTAACTTCACAAAAATTTTAACCAGTGATTTAAAATTTAGATCAGTTGAAGTGTTTGTAAAGAAGCAATCTATTGTCATTTAACAACCGTAATTTGGGAAGTGTGTTAGAAACCATTCAGTCTCCTCATTTTCATAATGATGCTTAGGAAGTTTTTCACTTAATTATATTTTGGTTTTGAGCAAAAATCTTAAATCATTATTATGGCTGCAAATAACCAAATTAAAGTTTATTTGTGTCTAGACCTTTTTTTGGTCAATAATAATAAAAATACGAATTATGTATTGGTTTAATTACTTATTCAATCCCTGTTCATTTTAGTCTCTGTAAATACCATTTTAGTATCTCTTTTTTTCCCCTATATATACTTCTTTAATCTTTTTAAGCCCTTATTGTCTAAAGTCATAGGGACTAAAAGAGATTAAAAATAAGGACTAATATTGATGGCTTTAAGTGTATGGACTAAAAGGTAAAGTTTGTTCAACTACAGGGACCAAATGAGTATTTATACCCTTATATATCTATTTCATTCCCATTCGAAGTTTTCCTTTACTTTTTTTTGTGTGGCTTGAATTGCTTTTTTCCTGTTGAATAAATTACTGTTATTTCTTGCTCACACTTTGAACTAATCTGGTGAGGGGTCTGTTTAGATAAACTTCTTAATAAGCATTTATAAGAAGGAAAAAGAAATAAGCTTCACCAAAAGCTGAAATTGGATAATTTTATGGAGAAACTAATTTGATCTTCTTATTTTCTTCTTGTACGAGTGCTTTTGGAGAAGCTTATTAGAAAAGGGATGGAAATCTTTTATTTTTCTGATACATATTTAATGATACAGTTACTGGTTAGTTTTTTTAGTCCCAAAGAGGTAACTGAATCTGCCACTACAAGAAGCAATAAATAGCCCATCCAACGATCGGATCATGATTCAGAAGTTATTTAAATCTGATTCTGAACAGATTTATTACTAAAATCAAATCAGTGCATACATTAGGAAACAATTGATACAAAAAAATAAGGACAATTTTTTAGGAAAGTTTATCGGAACAAGCCCAATACCTATATTGTTGCAGTACATCTTGTTATTATTATGTATGGTTCAATTATTGGATGATAACTAATTCTAATGACCAATTTAGTACATTGACACAATTTACTATTTGATTATTTATTTATTTTATTGTCTTTTGTCATCAGTACCCAGACTATATTGATGCGTATTTGAGGCTAGCTGCAATTGCAAAAGCTCGGAACAACATTCTATTAAGCATTGAACTGGTTACTATTTTATCCCTACGACCTTCTTGCTTTTCTTATTTATTAATTATGTAGATTTACTATTTGACCCTCCTTTCTGTAGGTTAATGATGCCTTGAAGGTGAATGACAAGTGTCCCAATGCATTATCAATGCTTGGTGAGTTGGAGTTGAAAAATGATGATTGGGTAAAGGCAAAAGAAACACTCCGAGCTGCTAGTGATGCAACGGATGGCAAGGACCCATATGCTACTCTCTCTCTGGTATATCTGCTGTTCAACGGACATTTCATTTTATTATCTTTGTGTTCCAAATTCTGTATTCCTGTTCCTGCTACAATTGTGAGAATGTTGGTGGAAAGCATGTGTTGGCATCTAATATTCTTCATTCCACCAATATCTTCATTGTGATTGTGTCCTCATACTTGTGTTACTTTGATAATTTGTTTGATACACTGTGTGTGAATTGAATAGGGAAACTGGAACTACTTTGCAGCAGTTCGCAATGAAAAGAGAAATCCCAAGCTAGAGGCTACTCATTTGGAAAAGGCCAAGGAACTTTATACTAGAGTAGGTCTTTTTTACTGTCTATGAGAATAAGAGCTATTTTTTCATTTTTGTTATTTCTTAACTTTTGATTGGTAAACATATATTTGCATTTTCATTAATCATATCATTTCATTCACTTGACATGCATAGAAATAAAACTAACTATAGTCAGCTTGGAACAGCTTAAGCACCAGATAGACTATGCATAGAAAGAAAATCAACCATATATTTGCATTTCTGCTGCAGGCTTGTGGGTTATCCATGCTTTAAGACTAAAGGGTTCGAGCTTGATTTTTTACCTAGTAACTTATAGATCGTTCCATGTTCTCAACGTAATAGCTGTTGAATAGTTGAATTTAGAAGGGGGGAATATTCACTTTATTATTTAATAATGAGAATATAGTGTTGCTATAGTGGCTATTTAACAACATTGTTCAAAAAATGTAGATCGTATGTTCTGCATATCATCCATATATATAGACTCTTAACAGACGTTGTTGGTTTCTTTGTTGGAATAAACTTGTCCACGATTTTTTTTTTTATATATTAACTTGTAAAAAAGCTAAATTTCTTAATTTTTCCGGAAGTTAATTTTAGCTTTTTAAAAATCTTGTTAACAATTTTCTTTTGTATTGTTTTCTCTTGTAAGTGTTTCAGAAAAAAATTATTTAAACAGACCTTTAGTAAAGACTATTTCCTAGGCTAATATTAATTGAGTGCAACTCCTTAGACACACAAATACCCATGAACACTAATTGTATTTTATCGTGTAATTCAATTAAATACTATTTTGTAAGAGCACTTTTTACTTCCAATTATAGATTGTCTGTGGGTACTTATGTGTTTCTCTCTACTAGGAGAAGATGAAATTTATTTACAATCAGTATACCCTGGGATTACCATGATTCAACACTTCTGCTTTAATTACATTTTCCTGAAGTGTCATATTTTGTCTATTCTTTACATGTATAATTTACGTACTGTCCTACCAATGGAATTATGTTATCTGATACATTTTATTTTCAAAACATTTGTAGGTTCTGATTCAGCATTCTTCTAATTTATATGCTGCCAATGGTGCTGCGGTAGTGTTAGCAGAAAAAGGTCATTTTGATGTGTCAAAGGATATCTTTACACAGGTTGTTATATGTGTGCTAAAGCTTGGAGTATATAGTGGGCTTAAACTTCCATCTGTGTGAGTTCTTACTTTATTAATTTTTTGTAGGTTCAAGAAGCTGCCAGTGGTAGTGTTTTTGTCCAGATGCCTGATGTTTGGATAAATCTGGCCCATGTTTATTTTGCTCAGGGGAATTTTGCTTTGGCTGTAAAAATGGTGAACTTATCCTATCTTTAGATTGTACCCGTTTTTTTGTTTTCAAATTCCTACTCCCCAAGTCTTTATGACAGCAATCGAGTGCTGATGATCTTTTTTATCATGTGCAGTACCAAAACTGCTTGCGGAAGTTTTATCATAACACAGACTCTCAAATACTTCTGTATTTAGCTCGTACCCATTATGAGGCTGAACAGTGGCAAGACTGTATAAAAACACTACTGAGAGCCATCCATTTGGCACCCTCAAACTATACTTTAAGGTTTGATGCTGGGGTTGCAATGCAAAAATTTTCAGCATCAACATTACAAAAAGCAAAGAGGACTGCAGATGAGGTAGTTTTTTTATCCATTGAATATATATTTCTAGATCTGTGGATATGCTCGTAAACGCCTGTAGAATATCTATTTTCACCTTCAATTATTTCAGGGGTCTTGAAAATAAGAATATTGAATAAATTGCAGCATAAGGAACACGTAGTTTGATCTTGGAAAACCGTCTTACCTTAGTATATCAGTAAAAAAGTGTTCATATCTGTAATTTGATTCTTGCTTTGAAAATAAACTTAGAAGGTCATCAAGAGGCCGAGTAAATTAGACTGGAAGGAAACCTATTAAGCCAAGATACTAGAAAATGGAAAAGTATCATTTCATCCTATCCCAATACATTTATGATATGACTAGAATTATATATACAGGAAGTATCCTCCAAGTTACTATTATTATTGCTGCTGCTGCTACCATTATTACATTTGGCTTTGGTTTTTCTTCTATATCCTAAAAGTTCTTGTAAATAGTAGACAATTATAGAGCCTAGGTTTCTTTTAAATATTACTCAGGATGCAGCATGAAATAATTACACAGGATGCTTTTCCTTACATGTTTTAATAATACTTTTGGAAAAATATGGAATTCTTGTGGCATGTTCTCGGGGTAAATAGCATATTTTGAAATAATGGAAGATAAATAATATGTATGTCTTATGATCAGAAGTTTTTTCTTTGAATAAATTCTTCTCATCTACTGGTGTGATGTGGTTGTTTATTAATGATATATGATCAATGTATCTATGAATATCCAGGTTTAAAAATATGTCTTTATAAGTTCATGTTAACACGTCTATGTTGTATCATACCCTGAAGTTTTTAGAATTCCCATATCCATGTTGTATGGTACCTGGGTCATATTAAGTATACTCTAGTTAGCCTCATAATGTAAAATTTCAGTTTACTTTGTTGGGTGCTTCAGTTGGATTGCCCGTTTCTACATTCAACGATGTATAGAGTTTATGAACCCTTTTTAAGTGAAGATAATTTAATGTTTTCACTATTCTATTGTTCTGCTTCAGTAAGTTACTAAATATCTGTAATATAGGGGATGCTTATTTTTGTGTGTGTTCATTATTATTATATAGTTTTGGAGGCTTAGTATAATATAACGATCAAGTGCTGGACAATGTGTTCACTTTGTTACTTTAATTTGCTTAGTAAATAATGTTGGATACTAGGGCATATTTTCTTTGTAAGGGATGCTAACTAGTGCATAAATGTACTAGTCAAGAAACTTTATGATTTTTCAATGTAATAAAGTTTCCTTTTCGCTAAAAACCTTTTACTTTTGTTAACCAGTTTACCAAGGACACTTGTCAACATTGTCTGTCATTCAAATAATTTTTTGTTTATGGATGAAGGTAATATCTGAGTTTATCCGGGCTATAATTTTTAAGAGTTGTAGTTTTTACACAAGAATATCTGAGTTCATTGGGGTTTGTTTTCTGCTGGATGGTACTCCTTTTCGAAGCTCTTATTCAAGTGATCCCTTTCCTACCTTTGTCAAACAGGATCTATTATGATGCACTAATTTGTAATTGATATTGGTTTCTTAACTTTAGGTGAGAGCAACTGTTGCTGAGCTGCAAAATGCTGTTCGTGTATTTAGTCAGTTGTCTGCTGCGTCCAACCTACACATTCATGGGTTTGATGAGAAGAAAATTGACACTCACGTTGGATACTGCAACCACTTACTTTCGGCTGCGAGAGTTCATCTTGAAGCTGCTGAGCGTGAAGAGCAGCAAGTACGGCAGAGACAAGAACTTGCTCGTCAGGTTGCATTGGCAGAGGAAGCTCGACGAAAGGCTGAAGAGCAAAGGAAGTTTCAGGTGCGTTGTTTTTAATTGCTCAGCATCTACTGCATTCGTGTTGGTTAACACTACATGTTTTCTCTATATAAATAACTACGTTTTATTTTAATGTGAAATAGATGGAAAGGAGAAAACAAGAAGATGAACTAAAGCGAGTGCAACAACAGGAGGAACACTTTAAGCGTGTTAAGGTAAGGATTTCTAGGTATTCTTTCAAGAGTAGAAGGGTGTCTAGGATATGTTTCATATTGCTTTCTATTGTTTTCATACTTTTGAAATAAAGGTTTCCATTAAGGTAGGATAGTTCTACTAGCCATATTCGTGATAACATTTCCAGAAACCTTTTCAACATATACTAAACACATGAAGACTCCCAGAAATATGATTCCCCAGAAGCATCATTCCTAGGATAAAAAATATTTGGCTGAGAGGATTTTAAATTTTTCCTAAACTTTCATTTGTATTTGTAGGAGCAATGGAAGAGCAGTACTCATTCAAAACGGAGAGAAAGGTCAGATGATGAAGAGGCAGGAACCGGTGAGAAGAAGAAAAGAAAAAGTGGAAAGAAGAGAAAGAAGGATAAGCATTCAAGATCACGGTATGACACGGAGGAACCGGAAGCTGATATGATGGATGAACAAGAAATGGATGAGGAAGAAGCTGACGCATACAGAGAGGAACCTCCGAGTGTGATGAATGATGAGGAGGAAAATGCTCAGGGTCTTCTTGCTGCAGCTGGGCTTGAAGATTCCGATGCAGAAGAGGAGATGGTAATTTATTATTTAATTGGAATTTATATTTCTCCATCTTACCTTACATTGGGCTAATTGATTAAAGAATATCTGTTGTCTAATGTCTGTTGGTTGCTGATTAAGCCAATGATAATAAGAATGCATGAATTATTTAACTGAAATCTATAATTCCCTAATATTTATTTTTATGTTGTTTAGGCTGCTGCACCATCCTCAAGCATAGCTCGGCGAAGGCAAGCATTATCGGAATCTGATGATGATGAACCATTGCAAAGGCAGTCAAGTCCAGCAAGAGAAAATTCTGTTGACATGCAGGAGAGTGATGGAGAAATCAGAGATGTTCACAAGACACATGCAGATGATGGCAGTGATGACGACAAACAATATTGAATTTTCCACCCTAAGATAACATTCTTCAAATTTATGTATATATACTTTTAAAGTTAAAAGGAAGAAAGAAAAGCTTTATTATCATGTCTTTTCTTTTTTCTTTTTTGTTTTATTTCATGTGTAAAATGTAACATTGTCTCATCAACGCCTCATATCGGTCTTATTTAAAAAAATGGAATAATTTTAAATTTAAAAAGATAAAATCTGTACATTTTTATTTTAGTTCAATTAATTTAAATTTTTACTAATAGAGTGATTTAATATATAAATGTGAATTTATAAAATTAGAGAACCCACTAATAATAGTATTTATAAGAATATGAGATTCTGAAATTCCCCAACGGACAGGCTCTTGTAGCTTACTAGAGTAGGGACGAAGAATGTATTAAGGTCCCTTTTTATTAGTTTTTATTGCCAATTAATTAAACTCTTTTCGGTATGGTTTGATTATCCATTCAATTAGGGGATTGAATTACTATTATAAAGTTGTGTTTATTATTAAATTATAAGTTATAGTTATAGCCACTAATTCAGATCTAACTCTTACTTTAAAGTATCTCTACTCTATTATCCCACCTTGTCTTTACCAATTAACAATTGACGAAACTTGATAAATAATAGTAATAATAAATCATTTTCAAAAGGATAAATTTGATTAACATCAATAAATTTATTTAGATAATTATTCATTAATCCATGTTGGGAATATCTTAATATTATGACCATTTAACTTAAAAAACACATTATGTTCATTTTTTTTTCTTGCTTCAAAGTTTTTAGATATATTATAGTTGGTTGGCACTCTAGACTGACATTGTTAATGGGAGGAACTTTTATCACAATATTCCATCTTCGGACGAGTTGTTGGTATTTTTAATTTAATATTTTAAAATCAAGTAATAAAAATAAAATTATGAAGCTCGTCAACATTAATAATGAATCATTCAAAATTTTCTTTTTGTAGATTTGTGTTTTTTATTTGAAATTATAAAGTTAAAGTTACTTTTAAAAAGATTAATTTTATTTATAATTTATTTTATTATACAACTTATTTAAATTCATATTTAGACGTTAATTTTATTTTTATCAATACTTTATTACATCATTTTATCTAATTTATATTAAAATATTTTTCATTTTAAAGAATGACTTTCAAATGATTTTATTACATCATTTTATCTAATTTATATCCTCACTTACTGACATCCCGGTTCCCAAAAAATAATAATTTTAAAATTTTAAAGTATAATTCAAAAAATAAATCAGAATTTTCTGATTTTATAAATACTAAAATCATTAATTATAAAGATAAAAAAAATTATAGAAACCCAACTACTAAAAACATATTTAATTTTAAATAATAACCTTATAAATATATAGTATGGGTCGCAACCGAAATCGTGACGGAACGACGAACCAAAAATTAAAATTTGTAAAAATAGAGTTTGGAGTCGCCACTATAGTTATTATAGAAAACTATGAAAAACCATACAAAAGAGCAACGTCTACGAAAAAACAAATTTTAGGTATGGGAGTCGGTTACGCGGAGAAGGTATTAGCACTCCCATAAGGTTTTTAATTAAATATGCAAAAATTATATGGTTTTTTTAAAATATTTAATTTTTCCATAGGGTCACGTATTTCTTTTTGAAAAATCTATTTGAAAAATTATTTGAAAATGATTTAATTTGTTTTATAATTTTGAAAATCTTTTTATTTAAATTTTAGTATTATTTTAAAATTGGTGTCACGTAACGCGAGGGGCCATAGACACTTCAAATAAATTCTTTTTTTTTCTAATCTTTTATTTTTTATTTTTTTAATCATTTATAAAGTTTTAATAATTTTTTAAAGTTATTTTAGAGTAGTTGTGGATGTCATTGCCACGTGAGCAACCAAATAGATATAAAAGAGTAGACAAAGAAAGTTATATTTTATTTTTAGATCATCTGTATATATTTTTAGAACAAACAAAAGTCTAAATTAGATGTCATGCGACGCGAGCGGCCATACAAACAATAAAGAAAGGAGAAACATATATTTTTATGATTAAAAAAAGAATGAAAATTGAAAAAAAAAAACTAAATCAAAAGATGAAAGAATTAAGAGTGACGTACCTTACAATAATTTCAATATCTTCTCACCTTTTTCTTTTCTTTTTTTTATTTATTTCCTTTTCTAATATTTTTTTGTTAGTTTGTTTTTCCAACATAGATAAAGATGAGAGGTGTCTATACAGGTGATAATGAGAGAAAGAAAGAGTGTAGAAAATGTTTTCTTCTTCTTTTTTTCTACCTCCTTCAATATTTTTTTAAGAGAGATAAAAAAAGGAGGTGTGTACGTGAGAGTAGTGATGGGAAAAAATTAGATAAGTGTAAAGATTTTTTTTTGCTGGTCATGACAGAGTGCGTATTTATATTCACAACTTGTAATGTCAATGCAATCTCAGTCTGAATTGTAACGAACAATATAAGGAAGGAATTGCTCATGGCTCATGATAGTAGCAAATTATGAGTATCAAATCAGATCACAAAATCAATCATCATCAATAACAAAATCAGACCACAAAATTAATCCCAATTAATAAGATTGATTATTACCATTCGAAGAGACATTGCTTCTAATTATTATTATATAATTCATTTCTCTATCAGGAATAAAGGTGGAACATATTTGACTTATTGGGCTCATGAAAATTAATAACAAATTGGGCTCTTTCTTTGTTTTTTCTTATGTTTGAAAATCTTTTTTGAAAAAAATTTTGTTTCATATTTTTTTTTCCATTAACTTAAAAATCTTTTTTTTTATTATTTTTTTATTTTTCTTTAAAATAAATTTATTCACCTGAACACAAAATTGGATGTTAACAGTATGTTATAAAAAAAATAGGAATTTTCCTCGTAATCATACTTTTGTCATACTAAGTTTTTCATATTTCACTTTTAGTTCCAATAATAAATTTGTCATATTCATCAATAATCGTGATCAAGTAATAACACATTAATCACTTCAATATTCATCTCAGTTGTCATTTTGAGTCTTATTTTGCTATATATTTTTGTAAGATAAATTATTTTTCACAACTCTTTTTATACCCAACTAATTGAAAACTTGTATAATAATGATAAGGGTTAAATATGTTTTTGGTCTCTCAAGTTTCAGTGAATTTTGGAATTATTCCCTTATCAAAATTTTATACCAATTTAGTCCTTCATCTTTCAAAATGCGTGAATTTAGTCATTTTAACCAAATTTTGCTAAGTTTATTTGACGTTTCAAGCACATTTCATGATAGTATTTAAGTTAACATTGAAACATAAATGTGTTAAACAGTGTAAATAATTTAAATACTATCATGAAATGCGCTTGAAACGTGAGATAAACTTAACAAAATTTGGTTAAAAAGACTAAATTCATGCATTTTGAAAGATGAATGACTAAATTGATCAAAAGTTTTGATAAGGGACTAATTTTAAATTTCGCTGAAACTTATGGGAGCAAAACATATTTAACCCTAATAATAATTTAACAAGTAATGAAACAAAATAATTATCGATTAGTTGTATACCTAATATTGGTTGTAAACAGATGAATATTAATTTTTCACCAAAAAACGCTATAATTTTGTAAAAAAAAGATCTTGATAATCTTCGTATTTGATAAGATAAACTATATTTTGTATAAAACTCCCAAAAGAAAAATATAGATTACTAAAAAAAATAGTAATTGTATTATTAGGGAGTATTCTACTTATTTGTCACATAAACTAATCCAACTATATCTGACTGAGTCATAAAATTAGTCTCTTCACATAGTTGGGCTAGAGACAGAAAAAAAAATAACTATGTACTTTCAGAGAGCACTCTATTTGATATGTACAATTAATCATTTTCATCTAAACATAAACACGAAACAATTGAATGGGATAACTGATATAAAAAAAAAAAAAATCAGAAAATACTGAATCATGATTCTGTTGTTCTATAAATGAGAACAATTAAGAAGACATAGAGTATAACAGTAACAAAAGACAAGTACATGGGTGGTGTTAAAAAGTTTGATAGAAATGATGGGTACGTGTCTCACCCCTTTTAATTATAAATCTACCACCATTCATTCAAACCATATATACACTTCATTTTCTATTTCTGTCACGTATGCAGCAAACAGTAGTCAACGTTTTAGAATCGTGCAGATTCATAGCAGTCAACCGAGACAATAAGAATTTACGTAACGGATAAAAACATAGTCATAAGAACACACACACCTTGTTTCTTTCATGGCCAACGGTGTTTGGTGTTTGGTGTTTCCCCTTATTACGTAATACACGAACTTCCTCATTAGTTTTGGAGCAAAAAGGTTTGCAGAAAAGGAAAAGAATCGGTTTTAACTTTAACAGTAATAATAACGAGTGTGATTACAAAGAGGGTTCTAGGCAATACACATAAAATGGATGTTCAGAATTGAGAGACAAGCAAATCCTGTGGGTCCAGTTTCATAGTATCTATGGAAGCAGAAAATGATGAAGCAAAATTACAAAGATGTGCGAATTTTGAATGCTAGCTCAAGCATGAAAGAGCTTAGGCTTAGTCACAGAATGTTTGGTACTGTGTTTGAAAGAACTTAACTAAGAAAAAGCATTAGCAGATAGGATCGATTACACATTAGAGAGACACCAATCCCTTTCAAATGCCTTTATGGCAGAAGAAAAAAAAGAGGGTGGTGTGGTTGAAAGAAGACCCCGAAGCATCTTAACCCCACCTTCTCCGTACATTTTTGGCCTTTCATTCCGTACAAGGACCCATTATTCAAATGTAAGCTCAACCATCTGCAAAACATAAACAACCAGATAGAAGGTTACAGACACATCCCAAGTTGTATCAGACCAAGAACCTGTTGTTGTTTACCTTACAAAAACCTTCTCACTCTTCTTCACCACTAATAAGTAAGAGAACAAAACAAAAATAAAATATTTTTCTAATGAGTGAAAACTAACTTGTACAAAATCCAATTTTTAAAGTAATTACCATGATGGGTTCTGGAACTGAAGGCTGGGAAATCATGAGAAGAGGTGGGGATGGAAATTGAAAGCTGGGTTGTGGAAGATTTGTCATCCAAATCAAGCCAAGATCCTTGTCTTCCTTTGTGGGGCCATTCATCGAAGAAGCGATGAACGGTTTTCTGAGGTTCTTCTTTTCCAAGTTGGCCTCCTCCACCCAGCATGTAGCAACCACCCTGATCTTGTTGCTCCTGAGGCTTTGAGTGGCTCTGGAGTTGCAGGCAAGAATAATCATTGGACAGGCCAAAGGAACTCCTCTGTTTGGTGGAAGAAGAGGAGGAGCTCATAGTCAATGGCGTGAGTTGCCAAGAATCATCCATGGAGGAACCAGAAAAGCTTTTCATGATACCACACGGCTCTGTGAAGAAAGCGTGTTCATCCACCTCTTCTTTCTCTCCGTATGCATACCTACTCCTTTAATTTCATTAATAAAAAAGTAAGGGAGAGAGAGATAAAGAGAGAGAGAATAAATGAATCAGAACTGAGACAGTAGAAGAAAGTGGTTTTAAGCTGAAGCAGTGTGAATGTGAAAATGACAGAAACCTGCAATCTGTGTTGGACTGAGAGCAAGAGCCAGTGTCAAGAAACAAGGGAGCACTGTTGTCTTCAAAGGACAAGCCAATGGCAGAGGACCTTGACGATGGAGGGTGTTGATAGAGAAAGGGAGCATAGTGTGATTCAGACGATGATGATGCAAGAGGAGAAAGAGTAGTATTGAGTTTGGTGATTGATGAGATTGGTTGTTGCTGTTGTTGCTGGTGGTGTTGGTGTTGGTGAGTTGAAGCATTTGTGTTTGATGATGACGGTGTTGTTTTCAAAACTTCCACAGGCTTTCTTGAACGATTTTTCCCTCTGTGCATGTGCCTCTCACAGTACTTAGAATCTGGGTATGCCTCTTTGGAGCACCTCCATTTTTTGCCATCAGTTCTTCTACACCTCCCAGGCTCAGGGTCTATTTTTCTCCCCAAACCCATCTGCAGATAGTTCCATCCAACTGCACCCAACAAAAAAAATCAATCCTTTTTGTAAAGATTTGCACTCTCCCAACAAACAAACAAACACAGTGACACAGAAAAAGAGAAAGAAAAAAAAAAGAAAAGCAGAAAACTCACAGTGCTGTGGCTGGTTAGGCAAAAGCCTTGAGGAGAGAGGGGAATCAAAGTAGCTCCTTTTTATGGTGAAGAGAAGATCAGGTGGAATCGAAATCCCTGAAGCCATGTACTTGTAGATTAGAGCTTGATGTTCAAGCTCTTGCCACTGTGATGGGGTGAAGGGAAACCTGTTCCTCCCATTCATCATCAAAAATATGCAGCAGAAGAGGAAAGGGAAGAAGCTGTATATATATGTATATAATGCAGGTTTATTAAAAAAGTGATAAGATGATAGAAGAGAAGTAATGGTGGAATGGAAGGAATTAAAAAGTAAAAATTTTGAAAAGGGAGAAGAGAGAAGGAGAGTGGTGTGTTTGTGGGCTATGAGTATTAATATTAGAATAGGGTTGGGAAGAGAGAGCAGGTATATTTATTTCAGGGACCATGGTTACAGAATCTTGTGTAGATGGATGAAAAAAAAGTAATGGTATTATGATGCAGATTTGAGATTTCTCTCTCATCTCTGTCTCTGATGCTACTGCTGCTGCTGCTGATGCTGCAGAGCTTCTGCTGCTTCTGCACCTAAGCTGTGTCTGTGGCAGCTCTTGTCTCTGACACATCTACGGAAATTCATAAACTAAAGGGAGAGAGAAAGAAAAAAAAGACCATAAAAACAAAACAGGAAATGCTTATTATTAATATTATTAGAGTTGAGTTGGTGTCTGAACCCTATCTCACACAACATTGTACGCTTCACACCTTTTACTGCCACTAAACTCTTTTACTTTTTCTGTTCCTTTACCTCACACACCCCCCACTTACACATTTTAACCTTTTTCTCATTTTCGAAAACCTAGAAAACCAGACATGCACCTGCACCCTGCATTTTTAATACCCCTCTACTTTTCTTTTTCTCTTTTTCGATTTTCATTCATAACACCTCACCAATTTAATCTTATATCTATTTTTAATCTTTAACATTCATATTTAACAATTTTATTACACTATTCATTCATTCACTACAAACCCATGAATATATTAGTCTATGGCTATAATCTACAACATGCACGTGCAACAAGTCATAAGCAAGTTACGCTTTAAAAAAAAAATGCAAAAGTGTTGAAAGCGTATTGTTAGTATAGGAGTCTTTTTACATGAGGTTTTTTATGATGTAAATTAATTAATTAATTCTTTTATTAACTAGCAAGTTAAAAGTAAAAAATTTACAATAATAATAATAATTTTGGTTTTGGTTTTTGTTGTCCTTATATAGGCTAATACGAGAGTGTTGAGATCTTGATTCTACATTTAGGTTATGAAACGAAGAACAATATTGGAGACAGTGGTCACATGGTGAACCATCTTTTTTTCTCTTTACTATAACAATACGAACATGCCACAACGCAGGGTTGTTTGCGTTTCAGCACCATTATAAATTAATTAATCAACTTAATTGTAGAAACCACGTGCTATCTATTTGGCACATCTACTCTGCCATACTAAACATCTATAATTATAATAGTAATAATAATAATAATTATTATTATTATTATTAATTGAACTTGCCAGTTCCACTAATCATCAAATCCAAACTATAAATTTGAAGAATTATTTTAAGATAATTGAGTTTAATGGGATTTCAAATTAGTGGTTGATGGACCGTATTAGACAAATAAAAATAACAGTAATATAAAAACCTAATAGATAAGAGAAGGTGTCATCTTTTTAATATATAATCATGTTAACAATATCGCAAAAAAAAACAAAAAAAAATCAGTTATGAATAAGTAAAGTGGTATCGATATAAATCGTGTTAGTCTCTTATTCTTTCTTTTCTTTTATTAGTAGCGGCATTGTGTGTGTAAATTAAATATTTATTAATTTTAAATATTATTGAAGGAGTTTAATGTTTTTTTTATTAATTATATTTATAAAACGAAGTGGTCAAAGAATATAATTTTGTTTTATACCATTTATTATTATCTAAATATGTTCAAACATCTTCCACCAATACTATACTATATCAAAATAGAGACGAATTATAACTATTGTAAGGTCCCATTTCTTTTCTGCCCTAGAGTTGGTGGGCTGCCCTTGTAAGTGGGCCTAAAGGTTGGTCCAATGTATATAAACCCTGCTATGTTGCCCTAATCACATCTCACACTCACTCTTTCAGAAACCAGCCGTCAACCCTTTCTCCCTCTCACGAAAAGCTCTGCTAGGGTTAGGTTGTGCCATCTTCAAGCTAGCTCGAAGCTATTCTCTACTCCATCCTTGTAGTGCATCCTTGGAGCTGCCGTGCTCGTGGTCACGTAGTAGAGGTCTTCGCTAAGTTTTTCCAGGTACGGGAAGTTAGAGTCTCAGTCCTTTGGTGTTGTCTTGGCTGTTTGTGAGCGAATCACTGATTGCATGGATAAATCATTCGTTTTGGTGTGATTAACTGTTTTGTATGCTTTGTTGGTTCGATTTTCATGGCTGTTGCAGTGAAGGACAGTGGCGAGACCTGTTAATCTCGCCCAAGCGAGTCCATCTCGCCTAGGCAAGATGAAACAGGGAGCTCGCCTAAGTTTTTGGCACGAAAGGTCGCCCAGGCGACTCGCTCAACTTTTGAGCGAGCAGGCAACTCGCCCAGGCGAGAGGGATCTCGCTTAAGCGAGATCCCGTGTTGCTCATGCCCTTGTTTTTTTGTGCTCTCGCCTAGGCGAGGGGGAGGCTCGCCTGAGCGAGCACATCTCGCCTGAGTGAGACTCCTCAGCCTGAGCGAGATGCTGGGCGAGACCGTACTGTTTTTGGATGCCTGTTTGTTCCTGAACGATCTGTTTTGGTTGAGTATGATTGTATGATGAGTGATATGCATATAATGGAACATGAAGTATGTT
>Ga0214544_1004201_pt1 | contig 29057 bp, 19 predicted proteins | sample CNSS3metaG_FD_160074 | JGI IMG/M metagenome (GOLD analysis project Ga0214544, IMG submission 160074) | Root nodule microbial communities from cowpea collected in UCLA plant growth center, Los Angeles, California, USA - CNSS3 | ecosystem: Host-associated > Plants > Roots > Nodule | place: USA...
ATATATATATAGTAACAAGTATCATACATATAGAGTTATAAAAGTAAAATAATCATCTATTATTTCGCACAATTGAAGAGATGAGTTTGAGGCAGATCTGGCTAATTCATCTTCATTTTTCACATTAAATCCTTTTATAAAAACACGAAAATATTTCATAATTTATCTTTACAAATAACCAGATTTATACGATCACCTCAAACAAAAAAAAGTCTAAATCTCTTATATTTTGATGTGATATAAAAAGAAAAATAAAACTAAAAATATTTTATAATCGCAGGAGTCAAAAGTTATTTTTCAAAAGTTTTAATTATTCAAATTATATTTATTAGAGTGTGACAATTTGGTACCTCAATTGCGTCTTAACTTTTAAAGAGTGTTTCAATTAGATTTTTTTCATAAAAAAAATCATTAACACCATTAATGACGCATCGTGTATTGATCTTTTTTTTTTGCAAAATTTTTTTTGCCATGTGTTAAGATCTTAATGTGACACATGTCAACCTTTGGTTTTTTATTTTTTTTTATTTTTAATCTTTTGTTTATTTTATTTTTTGTAGAAAAAAATTTGTTGCCATGTGTCAAGTCTCTAGTGTGACACGTGGTAGGAGAATTGTCTTGATATCAATTTAGTTTCCATATATGTTTCATTGATTCAATTAGTCCTCACTTTTGTGTTCTTGGTTCGATTTTGTCCCAATTTTTTGTAATAATTGAAATATATATTTTTAATCAATTTTTTATAAGATTAAAATTAATTAAATATAAATATTTTTACGACATTAAATATTCTGAAATTTATATTAAAATTTAGTAGTAAAAATGTTATATTAATAAAGCATTATAGGCACCCAAATATTAGTATAACATTCATAAAAATAATAAATTTGGTCGGTCTGACATTGGAGAGAGACAACATTGCTCCATTTCAAAAGAAAGAAAATTGGGTGCCTATATTGCTTTATTAGTATAATATTTATTTTAATAAAAATATCAATACTTAATTTTGTAAAATTATTTAACTTAATTAGTTTTAATCTTATAAAAAATGAATTATAAAAATATATTTTAATTATTAAAAAAATTGGGACAAAATTGAACTAAGAATACAAAAGTAGGGACTAAATTGAATAAAAAAAACATGTATGAGAACTAAATTAAAATCAAAACAATTATTCTGCCACGTGTCACATCAGAAACTTGATACGTGGCAATATTTTTTTTTTACAAAAAATAAAATAAAAAAATAAAAAAAAAACTAGAGATTGACACATGTTGCATTGAAGTCTTGAGACGTAATAACAAAAGGTTTTTGCAAAAAAAAAAATAAAAAATTCAGAGACTGACATGTGACATGTCGTTAATGACGTTAATAATGTTCTCTAGAAAAAACTTAATTGAAATACTTTCTAAGAGTCGAGACGTAATAGATATTTTTTTAAGGACAAATACTAAATTAAAATATCCCTACTAAGATGGGAATCGTGTAATTTAAAAGAAATATATATGTCAAATAAGTTGATATGATATAACAAAATATTTTATAATCACAGGAGTTAAAAATTATTTTTCAAAAGCTTAATACAAGTTTCATACTTAACTTTTTTTTTTTTTGAAATTTGAAACAAAAATCCGTAACCTACAAATTGTTTAAATTTAATTTTCATGTGTGTTCAGATTTATAAATATAGATGGGTATTTTTACAATTTTATCCAACATCTATGTATAGAAGCAATTAAAATGAGCATCCGTAAACCTATATATTACATTTTTCAAATGATAAAATAGTTTTATAATCACAGGAGTTAAAAATTATTTTTCAGAAACTTAATGCAAAGTTTTATACTTAAAATTATTTTTTAAATTTGAAACAAAAATCAATAACCTACAAATCATTTAAATTTAATTTTCATGTGTGTCAGGTTTATAAATATAAATGGGTATTTACAATTTTATCCAACATCTATGCATTGAAACATTTAAAATGACCATCCGTAAAAACCTATATATTAATTTTTTCAAATGATAAAATACTTTTATAATCACAGGAGTTAAAAATTATTTCTCAGAAACTATTTTTTTTAGTTTGAAACAAAAATCCATAACCTACAAACTATTTAAATTTAATTTTCATGTGTCTCAAGTTTATGAATATAAATGGGTATTTACAATTTTATCCAACAGTAATAAAAACCTATACATTAATTGGTAAAATAATTTCCATTGCCGGGAATCGAACCCGGGTCTCCTGGGTGAAAGCCAGATATCCTAACCGCTGGACGACAATGGAATTTTGATGTAAATGATGCTACTATATATTTTAGACTTTAACTTACATGTATTACGCTCTTTAATTTTAAGTGACTCATGAAACTCACATTATCACATCTTTGTTTATAATTAATTATTGTACGATATTTCAATAAAAATATCATAATTAGAAAAGTTTATTAAAGTTTTACTAGAATACGTTGGTTACATGAGAGGATTTTAAATTTTGAGTTACATAGATTAATTTTTTTTAATACATGCATTGAAGTGTAAATAAGTGTAAATGACTATGATTTGATGCAAATATACATTATAAAATTTAGAATAGATTTTTGCATACTTTAACCGTATAAATATTCAAATAGTATTCTTTGTTTGTCTAGATTTCAATTTTTTTATTATATTATATTAATAATTATATTTTTCCTTTTTTTAGTGTATTACAAAATATTTTTAGGATTGGCAGCGATAATACTAAAAAATTTATTCTTTAATTTGTATAAAAATTTTCACTATTTATAAATATTTTCAACTTGATGAATCATCTTAACTTTCTTATTTGACACGTTTTAATTCTTGTCCAACTAATATGTTTTCACCATCCTAAAACAAACATAAAATTGTTTTATATTTTCATATAATATTTTTTAAGGATCCATACCCATGTTTTTTTATGTTTATTATTATGAATCTTATTAGGAATAAATTTTCATTCCAACTTGAACCAATTGATCTAACACACAATTTCTGAGCAAATTCTTTAAGGATGGAATAACCTATAAATAAATATATTTGAATTAAGTCAACAAAATTTGGTCCGTACAGTTTCTTTAAGCATTTTGACAAAACTTTTAAGCATTTAACAAAACTATAAGTGAAAAGGAGATCATTATCTAATATAATGTTAAATGGTATACCATGAAATCTATACAAATTTAGTCTGATTAAGAAGTTTCAATTATATAGGTAGAATGTGTACAATCATCATTAATCTATCCACCATTATTTGCAGGATGTCTAATTGTGTTAGCAAACCTCCAAATTGTTGATGTTTACTCTTTGATTTTTATTAAGTTAAACGAACAACTACAAATTTGACCATTTATTTTCTTCATACCATGCAACAAATAAGACTCTTTTAGATCTTAATACAATTTGATGATAATTGGTGGTAAAGTAAACTTGCTTTCATGACCTTCAAATAACATTATATGCATTAAATCAACATCTTCTAACACACATATTATGTTTCTAAACCTTAAGACATAATCCATTTCCATCGAGAATACCTAATAGGTCTAAAACATTCTTCCAATTTAAATCTACAATTTGGTTTACTCTCCCTTTTTTCTATAACCTCATTAGTTAATAATAAATATGTTACAAACTAATGTATTATGAAGATATAAAAACTACTGAATATAATTTTTTAAAACTTTCACTCAAACTCTCAACCTTAAGTGTTGACACTTGTGTCTTATTGCAACTTTTAGCATTGTGAAAATATCTCCTTTCTTAGGATAATACCTCAATTCATCTATTTTTAAAGTTTGAGGACTAAAATTCATCAAAATTTTGGACAAAGATTAATTTCAATTTCATGTTAAAATTTAGAGATTAAAATTATACTTAATCCTCTTTATAATTGTCTATTTTTGAATTTATCTTTATGATATTATGAAACTTTAATCAATTTATTTTCATATTTCAAAATATCTAGAAAACATTGATACAATTAAAAATCTATTTTTAACATGTTTTTATATCTCATGTTCAATAAACTTAATTATTAAAATTTTTAATTAAATTAAATATTTTGAAAACAAAATTTAATTAAAACTCTTGAATTAAACATTAAATGAGGAAATAATATGCTCTCATCAAACATTAATGTGTTTTTCTAAATATTTTATGAAGGATTATTTTTTGTTATATATATATATACTGATTTTGAAACTAAAATTGAGCCATGGATTCTATGGTGCCAATTTTATTTAGTCCGCCATTAGTAATATTGTTTAAAGTCATATTATTGTGTAAATACTAATTTTCATCATTTTATTCTTTAATTTTTTTTCTCCATCCTGTAAGCATAAAAAAATCTATTCCACCGCCTTGTCATTATATATATATATATATATATATATATATATATATATATATATATATATTTGAAATCTAAGTTTATGTTTTTTAATTCTATAACTTATGTTAATTCATAATTATAATGATTCATAACCCTATCAAAATTCCTTAACAGAGCAATAAAAGCACCCCTTCGTCTTCGTTGGTAACACTTTAAGTATCGCATTTCTCCTAGGTTCTCTCTTTTATCTTTCCCCAAATTGTGAGTGTTAGTGTTGAATCGCTTGGACTGGCATCAGGTTGATCTGAAAGAAGCAATTGAAATGGCGAGCGCGATGGTAGAGGATGCGACCTTCGAAGATGATCAGTTGGCTAATATGACCACCGACGACGTCGTCAGAGCCTCACGTCTTCTCGACAACGAGATTCGCATTCTCAAGGTACAACCTCTTCTTTTCGTTTCGTTTTCTCTTCTTCTGTAACCCTAACCCCATCGATTACGCTATTAGTTTGCTCCGTTCGTTTTCATTTTCTTAGCGCTAGGGTTTCCGGTTTTAATTGAATTTTTTTGCCGTGGCTGAAGGAAGAGTTGCAAAGGACCAATTTGGAATTGGAATCGTACAAGGATAAGATCAAGGAGAATCAGGAAAAGATTAAGCTCAATAAGCAGTTGCCCTACCTCGTTGGTAACATTGTTGAGGTATATGTTGTTCGTTTATCTATTTTGGATATTGTTTTGGGGGTTTCTTGAGTTTGAATTTTGAATATTGTGGAATCGGATGGAAGAAGTTGTTATTCATTTGTTCCCATTCTTATTGGGTTATTATGTTGTAATTGTTTTGCATTTAGATATTGGAAATGAACCCAGAAGATGAAGCTGAAGAAGATGGTGCTAATATTGATCTTGATTCACAAAGGAAGGGGAAGTGTGTTGTGCTTAAGACTTCTACTCGACAGGTGAAATGGATGATTAGTTTCATATTGTTGGCAATGGATATTATTCTTATTCAAATTTCAACATCTGCTGTTACTATTTCAAATTTCGAGACAGTTGGTCTTGTTATGGTTGTTTTTATCTTGTGCTTTTTGTGAGAAAAACTATTGGTACACTTTCTGTAATGTCGAGCTTAATAATGCTTTCTTTTGATGACAGACAATCTTTCTTCCAGTTGTTGGGCTTGTTGACCCTGACAAATTAAAACCCGGTGATCTTGTTGGTGTTAACAAGGATAGTTATTTAATCTTGGATACCCTGCCTTCTGAGTATGACTCTAGAGTTAAGGCAATGGAAGTCGATGAAAAGCCCACAGAAGATTACAATGACATTGGTGGGCTAGAAAAGCAGGTGAGCATTGATTATTGCCTTAATTTATGGAATTCTATTTTTTTTTTGGTGTTAGGTAATGCAACCTCTGAGTCATTCAATAAATTGGTCTTTCTCCACAGATTCAAGAATTAGTCGAGGCCATTGTTTTGCCCATGACCCACAAGGAGCGGTTTCAAAAGTTAGGAGTTCGTCCTCCCAAGGGAGTCCTGTTATATGGACCTCCAGGGACTGGCAAAACATTGATGGCCCGTGCCTGTGCAGCACAGACCAATGCCACTTTTCTGAAATTGGCAGGTCCTCAACTGGTCCAGGTATGACAATCTATTTCTATTTAGTTTTCATTCTTCTCCATTATATATCTCTAAGCATGAACAATTCTGTTTATACCAACTAATTGTTCCATTTTTACGTGTCCGTAACATTTTCTTTTCTTTTCCTAGTATAAGTGAATAATCAGTACATTATCCCATTGATAATTATTTTTCAGTTTCTTTTTGATGAATTCTTCGGTGTATGTCTGGATTTCTTACTAATTATTGTCTCATGTTTTAATATTTGGAGTACTACCTTAACCTGCATTAAATAGCACCTGTTTCATCCGACACATCTGAGTAGACAAGATTCACTTTCTCTATTTCACTTGAACACTGCTACCTTTGTTGTTTGTATTAGTGCGTGTTGACGTGTTTTTTATTAAAATGATCTAACAAGGAGTTTTATGCAGATGTTCATAGGAGATGGAGCAAAACTTGTTCGTGATGCTTTTCAACTAGCAAAAGAGAAGTCACCCTGCATTATATTTATAGATGAAATTGATGCAATTGGTACAAAGCGTTTTGATAGGTATTAACCTGCAATAATTTAGACCTACATTTGCAATTGACTGACTACTCCATCTCTGTTTTGAGGTAGAGATAGTGTGTTACTCAGTTAAAGTGTAGTGGCTCATCAACCTTGATATATATCTTGTGTCTGATTGCAGTGAAGTAAGTGGAGACAGAGAGGTACAACGGACAATGTTAGAATTACTTAATCAGCTTGATGGTTTTAGCAGTGATGACAGGATTAAGGTTTGCCTTTTAATTCTTGTTATTTATTTATTTTTCTGTCGATATCATCAAAGTATGCTTGTTGTCTTCAGGCAAAGAGTAAAAGTACATGTAATTTTTTTAAATCCAATGTTTTGGGACTGGTTCTTTAATTCTATAGCTTCCATTTATAACAATTTAAACCGTGAAAATATTTAGTACTTGCATCTAATTTTCTGGACATTTTGTTCAGTTAGGTTGAAGTTACATTTCCATGTATTCATGTAAATTGCAGGTGATAGCAGCAACAAATCGTGCAGATATTCTTGACCCTGCCCTTATGCGTTCTGGTCGATTGGATCGTAAAATTGAGTTTCCCCACCCAAGTGAAGAAGCACGAGCTCGTATTCTCCAGGTTTGATGTCTTAGACTTTATCTGCTGACATGTATTTTGAACAAAACACTTACTGGCTGCTCTTACTTTGATATTTTAGATCCATTCAAGGAAGATGAATGTTCACCCAGATGTCAACTTTGAAGAGCTCGCACGTTCCACGGATGATTTCAATGGAGCACAACTGAAGGCTGTCTGTGTTGAGGCTGGCATGTTAGCTCTACGCCGTGATGCAACTGAGGTTTGTCTTCTTCCAGATATTCTAAGCTTAAACATAAACATAAATGTTTGAAAGAAAATTAACACCGTGATTTGTGTAGACGATAGTATTAGCATTGCTGTTAAGAGCTTTTCTTATAAACACCAACATAATCGTATGAACCCCAAGCATAGCTTGTAGTTGGAGCGAGTCATATATCTCTTACAATAACTATTGCCAATGTCTTTATATTTTTTTCCTTTCTGGTTCAATTCAGTGCCAAAGCTTCTGACCAGTTATATTTTGTTTTCGTATATTTTACCTGGTGTTGGAATGTTTTTGAAATTTGTTTGTTTCAAACGCAGGTGAACCATGAGGACTTTAATGAAGGTATTATTCAAGTCCAAGCAAAGAAGAAAGCAAGCCTGAATTATTATGCATAGGGTGGTTTGTGGAGCAAGCTATTGTTTAGTTTACAACGATCTATCGAGACATCTCGAGCCAATGGAAAACCTACGTGGATGTTTGACATTTATTATCTTTCTCTTATTCTTTTGTCAATCTGTAACCGTATGATATAACCTATAGCATGCTATAATCATCTATCTTTTAAAAATACACAATCTGATCGTCAATTTTGTTAGTAGTAATAGAAATTTGATATGTTTGCAATTTCTAACATGTTAATCAGGCTAATATGATATTCGTCATGGTAAACAAACAAGACTTGTGAACCTGTATATAAACAATTATTTAAACCTGTGGACTTCATTTTTTTATACATCAAACGATTCAAGTTGTTTTCAGCTGATCGAGCAAGTAGGTGTTTGTATTAATGAGGTAGTGTCTTGCCAAATTATGTGGGATGAAACAGTTTCAACCTCACCTTCAATTCATACACCATAACAATTCCTTTCCTCAAAAATGTGATTTTTCGTCCAGTCACAATTCGTCCAATGACTTTAGATATGTTATTCCTTCAACTTAAATTCTCTCGGCGAATTGTCCTTTTGTCCAGTGAAACACCTTTAAATATATATTCGTCTCATCCAACGGCTTAGGCTTTGTAGCTAAATTCTTTTTAATTTGTTAGCCAGTTAAGCTCATTCAACAACCAAAAAATCTCTCATGTCTCTAAAAATTTTCAAGTTCATTTTTTTCTAGTGAATCTAACCCTCACCTGTTACCCAAACATCTTGAACTATTGGACTTTACCCTAAGCTATTGGATTTTTCAAAATAATCTCACTTAACGATTTGATCGTCCAAAAACTACGTCCCTAGAAGCTGTCTTAACAAACACGTTTAGCAAGTAGAATGTCTGAAGTTCTCTTGATTTCAGCTTTCTGGTCTCGTTCGATGGTAGTTTGGCTTGTTCAATGAGTCTCACAATATTAGAAACTCCATGAAGATATCACCATATCATCAATTTGGATTAGATGACCACTTTTACTCGTTCCTTAGTTCAAAATCACATTCTTTAAGGTCAAAATACTACACATAGGCCAAGTTGATCAAAATTATTCATCTTAGATAGTTTAACAACAACAATACCTTTTCAATCACACCATGTCACACAAAATTGAACATAAATATCACCATTTCAAACTACATTAACCAAAACTCAAGACTAACTAAATCAAAATCACAAGCCAAGCTAACATATCCATTCATCTATCTTCAATACAATAGATTATATGCATCAATCAATCATGTGTATAAAAATTTTACTAGTTTCTCTTATCTGAAGCTCCTAAACTCAAAATGTACTAACTCTTATAAGCTCTTCTTCATACAAGTTGTTCTACCTGTACATAAGAACTTTGATCAACTACTAAAACATACCCTAACAATCCTAACCTTGAACCCCTTAACACCACATGAAAACACTTCCATACAAACAAACTTCTTAAAAGACAAAAAAGAAAAATAACATAAATTTATTTAAGAAAATAATCAAATAAAATTGTAACCCTCGATGCCAGGAGTATCTGGTGAATTCCAAATCTTCAAACAACCGATTAGATTTATCAACATTTTAGAGAGAAGTTAGAAAGAAATAAATACTTTTTTTAAAAATTTAATTGACTAATAATTTCTTTTTATCATGAAATAATCAAGTTGCATTTTTTAAAATCACTTTTACTTTACCTATTTTCTAGATTCTTTTATATATATATATATATATATATATATATATATATTTATAATAAACTTATATTTAGGAATTAATTAGAGCAAAATCATTAACATTATCCAATTTTACAGGTTAAAATGATTATTTTCGAAGTATAACTATTAAAAAGAAAAATTAGGTGAAATATAAAACGATTTACACTAAAACACTTATCTATGTTTGCATTTATTTGTATTTAGCCTAAACACTTATCTATGTTCGAGTCATAAAATGGTATTTTGATTTATTATTTAAGATTTTCTATTTTCCCTTAATTTAAATATTTTATAAAATCTCACTTAATGATATATTATTTGTATTTTAACTAGAAAAATTATTTAATTATTATATTTAGTTCTATTATTGATTATTGAATAATTCTTATTTGTTATTGAACATTTTTTTTGACATAAAACTTATTTATAATAAAAAAAACAATATTTTGTTCCTATAAATAGTTAATAATGCTTTGATTACAAAAAAAATCTTAAATAATAATCAATTTTAATAATAAAAAAATGCTAAAATACCAATTTAGAAAATACTTTTCTAATTTAGAGATCACATTCTTTGACCGTCAAAATTTTAATAGTTAATGTTAGTTACCGATTCATAATAGAAATTATTTTAGTTATTAATTTAGAGATCAATTATAATTGTTGAAACCATTTTAGTTACAATTTTTAGTTTACAAATTATTATATAATTTTGTGACTATAATGATTAATTATTTTTGTCACTAATATAATTTATTATTCAAGGATTTTCTTTTAGTATTTAAATACATAATTAAGAATTTATGTTTAGTGTAATCCTTAATTACTTTATTAAATTTGTGTGTTCACCTTTATAAGCAAATATGATGTTTTATATTAGGTTTAGATTCTTTGAATTAGTTGAGTATGGACTTTAAGATTTTATGAGAGTTCCGAAATAACTTTATACTTAAATACAATTTTTTTATAAAAGAAAATAGAATAAATATATTTTAACTATTTTTTTTACCCACTTTAAACCTATCACTCCAATCACTCTTAGATCATCATATTATACCATTAAAAAAATAAAAATAGATAATTAATGGGTGATTGGAGTAATAAATTAAAAATTAATCAAAATATCATCATGTAAGAACATATGCTTTAATTAAGAAAATAATTGTTGTAAGAAGTTAAAAAGGTATCAACATATATTTTACTCAAGTGGTATTAGATTCTATCATTTTAAGTAAGAACTTAAGTTTGAGTTTTGTTGGTGAAAATAAATACTCAATACAAGATGTTTAACCAATAATAACGCCACGACAAGTTTACCTTATATAGATTATTAATTAACGAAATCTCGAGAGCTCAATTCACCTTTGGAACAACGAGTGGTTATTTAGTTCAAAATTTCCCTCTTTAAGAAAATAATTGTGCTGATAAAATTAATAATTTTAACTTTTATTTATCGAGAAACATCTAAATGATTTAATATTTTATTTTGGTAAAATGTAATCTTTATAATGGATTTAGTATGGTTTCTCATAACTAATCTAATATGATATTCTTTTAATTTTTGGTTTTTATAAATTTTTATATAATAATAAATAATTGATGGACTTTAAATTACTAAAAATTATTTGATTTTGAATTTTAATGCATGAAAACAAAAAATTATAAAATTAAAATTTATTTATTTTGTAAAAATAAAAACATTTAAAAATTAAACATTAAATAATATATGAGTCACTATTAAAAATTATATACCAATAAAACACCTTCATTGGATCCTGAAATTAAAAAAAAAAACAATATTAATTAAGAATAATAATTTTAAATCTAGAACAACAAATGGCAAATAGTTTAATTTAATATTTTGTTGATTTGTAAATCAAAGTGATTTGGATTGATTATTTTTATTGATTCTCTTATGACCTTAATTTTATTGTTGTCTGACTTCTGCAAATTTTAATGGTTCTTCAGACGATTCTTTGATTCATATGGAACAGAACAATATGCACTGAATATAAGGGTGCAGTGATTTTCATAACACATGAGATGATTAAGACCAATTTTCTCTTTTGATCAAACGTGACATTCTAAAATGGTTATTAACTTTTCTAAAATGTATATTTGACATCAAAGAATTACACATAACACAGATTCATAAGTTGTACCAGTTTCTCTGCACCGGTATCAAACCATTTTAAATTAAATATAGAAAATAAACCTATTAAAAGCACAATTAATTGGACAAAATAGAACAATGAGTCATAACCAAAACACATGTTCCTCTAATAAACAACCAAAGTAAAACGGATACAGATCAAATTCTTTAACATAACCAAAAACACAAAAAACTAAAATTAAACACAGTATTGCTTGTATTACGCTGATATATGATAACCACTACTCTCATTGCATGTATTTAGCACTTGATTTCCTTCAAACCGTAGGCAAAATAGACAAAAGTTGGATCAGTGGCTCCTTCTTTGTAGTAAGCAAAGACAAGGCTTCCATCATCATGCATACTCTCACCCACAAAACTGCCACATTGATCATAGTAAGAAACCATTTATGCACAAAGAAAAGAAGCATGTAATCAGGTATAAAACCAAAGAAAAGATGAAGCACATACAATTGGAGATCTTTCAGCTTTGAGAGAAGGAACTTAGTTGCTCCCTCAATGTGTTTCTTAAACAAATCTTGCTTCTCTGCCTCTAATTTCGGTGTCAGCAACTTTATGTATCTCTTCATGTAAGTCACGAATTGCTTTTTATCAAAAGCTGGTTGCTCCTGAAAAATAAAAACAAAAACAACTTAACCATTTGTTCTGCAGAAGAAATCAACACATAGTTGGTTCCTACCAGGAAATAAGGAATCATCCTTTTACCTGAAGCCTGAAAGTGTCAACAATATCAACCACTTTCACAGCTTGATCATCAACTCCTTCATCTTCCTCTCCTCCTTCTGCAGAAGGGTTAGCACCAATATCTACATTAACTGCTCCTTGAACAACCCACTGCAGAAAAGCACACATTATTCACATAAGAACACACTCTTTTAGATGCATTCACTCGGTTGAATGTTTTTGAAAATTACAGAACTCGGTGAGTTCTGTAACTTGTTTAAAGACTCTTCTCTGATTTTATAACTCTCAACAAATTTTAAGCTAAGAAAAAGTAGATTAGAGAGTGTTCCTAGCAATCTCCCTTTACATGAAAAGAAAGCATGCAAAGAAACAGAGATTCCAAATTATACAGATCATTCGCAACAAACCTTTCCTTCCACTTCCCACAGCATTCCATTCTCAATTTCCTTGTAAGGGAATGAGTCAGAAAGAAGCTCGTCACCTGAAAATCCATCAACAAACCCAAGTTTACAAGTTAAAGCCGTTGAAAATTATGATCAAATCAACAAATCCTCGATAAAGGAAAGCAGAAATCTTAATTCCTAACTAGCAAACACATCATCTGAAAATCAAACCCACCACCAAGTCCATCATCATTAGGGTCTAGCGATGCATGCAACAAACATAATTTACACTTTTATCACAAATACAACAATTTTGTCATTTAGAACTACGATAAAATTCTAATCTAAGGTTAGACAGTATTTTAAAAGGATCAAACCTTCACCTTATGGGAAAAAACTCAATTATTCAAACCAGACCACTATTGTGACAGAAACAAGATATAAATCTAAAAGAATATATTCCCTACACAACTAGCTTACCTTCTTCAAAGAATTGTTAGTATAAAGAACAAGGAATTATAATCAAAGTGGGTCAAACGAATAATCTAAAAAAAATCCTACGATATCACAAAACTGCACAAAAGAAGAAACCCAATAGGGTGGCAAAGGGAAAGAAAGAACAAGTTTTGAAATTGAGAGAAAAAAATTTATACCCGTAAGAAGATCTTGGTAGACAAGCATGGTTAGAGTTGTTGATTGTCTCTGATTCTAAGAAATAGGAAACAGAGCAGAAAAAAAATTGAAGGTTCAGGAAAACAAGCAGAGGCGGTGAGGTTTTATAGAATAATTGGTGAGAGGTTGCTGATATTTCTTTTAGATTACAGAAAATAGTTCCTGATTTTTCTCATGAACAGATCCTTATATTATTATCCCATGATACTACTGAATTTTCTTTTCCTACTTCTCATTGTTCGATGATGAACACGCTTGATTTTAAAAATTAACAAAATATTATAATATATTTGGAACTCTTTGACAAAATATTGAAATTAGAATTTTAAGGTAAGATTATTCCTTATTGGTTTTTAGTACATACTATTAATCCTTATTTTAATCTAATGAATATCTTTTTCATGTGATAATCAATGTTTTGTTGAAGTTCGGTATGTAAATTAGGAAACAATATTTGATGTTTTTAACCGCTTGTGTATATAATGGGAAAGATTGTGATGAAATTTAGATATTAAGATTGCAAAAAGAAACAAGCATTTAGAATTTTGAGTATTGAAATAAATAAAAAATGCATGGAAATTTTTATGGTTTTAGTTTTATTTTTCTGTAGCCTGAATATTTGATTTCATTTAATTCCTGATTTAAATATATATATATATATATATATATATATATATATATATATATATATATATATATATATTAAAAGAAAATCTTATATAGTTTCTGCATTTTGCTGTTTATTACTTATTAACTAATTTAATCTTTAACTCTCTTCCTCTATGTAAAAATAATGTTTTTCATTGTTTTCCCGCTTCCTTCCTTATCTCTATTATCTAATATATTTAATCTCTCTGTTTAAACTAATTTGACAATTTCATCTTTAATTCATAGAAATTTTTTATGAATATTTTAGAAAAAAAATATCTTTTATCTCTTTCAACTTCAATGCTGATTCAAATTATTTTAACTTGTTTTTTAATCTTTTAATCCAGTTTAGTTTTAATATTTTGATAATTTAAGCTTTTGACTATAATGATGATATAGATTGATACATTTGAAAATTGTTACCTAGCTTTCATTTGTTATTCAATTTTTCATATTGGTGGTTATTATATTTAGATGAAAAATATATTTTCAAAACTTATCGTTTAATATATGTATATATCTAAAACGTTGCATTAACTGAATTATTTAAATGCATGTTTTTAAAGTTTAAAAATATACGATTGATTTGATTAATTTTGTCTGCCAGTTCGGATTTTATGAAATTTCATATACAAAATCAAAATATGATTATATGTGTATTTATATATAAATTAAAGAATATGTAATAATGAATATAATAAAAGATACGTGAATAAAGTTTTATGTATATGTATATGTGTTGTGTGGTATATAGCTGAGTCCAACAAATTAATATTTTTATTTTATAATGTGTGTGAGAGGAAATATCCAAGAGATATATTTTTCTCTATTTTGCAGGACATGATGTGCAATACTTATTTATTGTGCTCCACTTATTTGTCTAACAGGTTGGGCTACTTTTTTCAGGTAAGTCATTCAATGCAAGCAATAAAATTTAATTTTTGTGATTTGTAATCAAATTCGTTATACAAGAAGTATATCGAATACGATAACAGATAACAAACAAAATATTGATTAGTAACTTTTAAAAAATGGTACAAAAAGTAATATGCAGTTTCCTAATCATTTGTTCACTATTCCTCACTTATGTTGTATATATGATTTGACATTTTTTTAAAGTCAGCTGTCTAGTGCAAGCAATAAGAGTTAATTTTTGTGATTTATAATCAAATTTATGGTACATAAGAAATTCATCTCATTGGATAACAAACAAAAGATATGTTAGTAAGTTTAAAAAGATTGTACAAAAAGTAATATGCAGTTCCCCACTCATTTGTTCAATGTTCTCCACTTATGTTGTAGATATGATTTGACCTATTTTTTTCTTCAAGCCAACCACCTAGTGCAAGCATAAGAGTTTATTTTTGTGACTTGTAATCAAATTTGTTGTACATAAGAAATACATCTCATTGGATAACAAACAAAAGATTGTTAAGTAAGTTTTAAGAAATGGTACAAAAACTAATATGCAATTCTCGACTCATTTGTTCATTGTTCCCAACTTAGGTTGCAGATATGATTTGACCTATTTTTTTTCAAGCCAGCCACCTAGTGCAACAAATAGGGGTTGATTTGTGTAACTTATAACCAAATTCATAGTACATAAGAATTATATCCCATTGGATGACAATAAAAATTGATTAGTAAATTTTAAAAAATTGTATGTGAAGTATTATACGCAGCTCCCCACCACTTATTTACTTTTACTTTTTGTGCCCCACATATTGACCTTTTTGGTTTAGCCTATTTTTTTTAAAGTCAGTAATTCAATGCAAGCAATCAAGCTTGATTTTTGTGACTTGTAATCAAATTCTTTGTACATAAGAAGTACATATCTTTGGATGATAAAAAAATATTGATGAGTAAGTTTAAAAAAATTGTACAAAAAATAATATGCAATTCCCAACTTATTTGATCAATATTCTCCACTTAAGTTGTAGATATGATTTGACCTATTTTTTTCTTCAAGCTAGCTAGCTAGTGCAAGCAATAAGGGTTGATTTTTGTGACTTGTAATCAAATTTGTGGTACATAAGAAGTACATCCCATTGGATAAAAAATAAAATATTGATGAGTAAATTTAAAAAAATTAAAAAAAAAATGTTGTTTTCGACTCATTTGTTCATTGTTCCCCACTTAGATTCCAAATATGATTGGACCTATTTTTTTTTTTTCAAGTCAGCTACCTAGTAAAAGTTATAAGGATTTATTTATGTAACTTATAATCAAATTTGGGGTATATAAGAAGTACATCCAATTGGATGAAAAAAAACTTTTTTTAGTAAATTTAAAAAATTGTACGAAAAGTAATACGTAGCTTCTCACTTATTTGTTCATCGTGTCCCACTTATTTTCCTATCTGATTTGACCTTTTTTTTTTCAAGTCAGTCATTCAATGCAAGCAATAACAGTTGATTTTTGTGACTTGTAATCAAATTCCTGGTACACAAGAAGTACATCACTTTGGATGATAAAAAAAATATTGATTAGTAAATTTAAAATAATTGTAGAAAAGGTAATATGCAGTTCCATACTAATTTGTTCAATATTCTCCACTTATGTTGCAGATATGATTTGGCCTATTTTTTTCTTCAAGCCAACCACCTAGTCAAAGCAATAAGGGATGATTTTTGTGATTTGTAATCAAATTCTTGGTATCCCATTGGATAACAAACAAAATATTTATTAGTAAGTTTAAAAAAATTGTACAAAAATTGATTTGCAATTCCCCCACCCGTTTGTTCATTGTTCCCCACTTATGTTGCATATATGATTTGGCCTTTTTTTTTAAGCCAGCGACCTAGTGCAAGCAATAAGAATTGATTTGTGTAACTTATAATCAAATTCAAGGTACATAAGAACTACATCCCATTGAATGACAAAAAAAATTGATTAGTAAATTTTGAAAAATTGTACAAGAAGTAATACGGATGTCCCTACTTATTTACTTATTGTGCCCCACATATTAACTTTTCTAGTTTGACCTATTTTTTGTACAATTTAGTCATTCAATGTAAGCGATAAGAGTTGATTTTTGTAACTTGTTATCGAAATTCGTGGTACATAATAAGATAATAAGTACATCCAATTGGATAACAAACAAAAAGTTTATTAGTAAGTTTAAATTTTTTTTTTTACAAAAAGTAATATGCAATTCCCTAATTATTTGGTCTATTATTTTCTTCAAGCTAGCCACCTAGTGCAATATATAAGAGTTGATTTTTGTTTGGTCTATTATTTTCGTCAAGCTAGCCACCTAGTACAATATATAAGAATTGATTTTGTCGTTTGTAATCAAATTTATTGGAGACAAAAAATCAGTAGTTGGGTAAGGGTTATCCTGCTTTTTTCCATGCTTTTTAAAAAAAAATGTCAATTAGTTCTACTTGATACAAGAGAAAAATGATGTTAGTTGTTAATTTATTATAAATAAAGTCAAAATCAATTGCATTACATATATTGTTATCCTTTTTAGGGGAATAATTAAAGTCATTTTTATGGACATTATTTGGTAGACATATATTTATTGGATATTATTTGGTGGATATATTTATGAACATTATTATATGAACATGTTAATATCTCCTAATTTATAATAAAATAAATAATCATAGTGATAATATCCATTAATCTCAATATCCTCAAGTTAGAGCATCAAACTCCCCCAATGTCTAATTTACTTAGTAAAGACTCAAATTGTGTTTTTTTTTTTGGTTCAAGGTCCATGTAAGATTGGTTGTGAGTTCAACATTAATAAGAATATATGAGAGACAAATGATGTAAGTTGTTACCTCATTACTAACCAAATCACAATGAGCTTCGCTATGTTTTAATATCTTTTTTATGGACATAATTATGATTATATTTATTGACATTATTTGATGGATATATTTATGGACATTATTTGATGGATATATTTAAGACATTATTTAATGGACATACTTATGGAAAATTTTATTTAGGAAATGAATTTTAATTGTATTAATTTTAAATTTGGTGGAAGATGGTTGTGTGATTGACAACATACATAACATTGTATTATTTTAATTACATTCACTCTTAGTTAAGTTTAGGTTTAGTTTAAGTTGAATTCATTCATTCAAGAAGATGATGAGGTGGTGCAATAGAAAATTTAAAAAAACGACGATTTTACGATCATACTGATCCTACTATGTAACACGATTATGCGTAAAATCTAACTCGTAAATGTTATGTAAAATCATAAATCTCAATTTTAACTACCTTGCTTATCATTTCATAAACTAACCATATGCAATGTTTAAACTATTTTGTGGGAGGGTTTTGAAAGAACTCCATATTATTGTCATGTTAAAAAGACATGAACTCATATTGTACCTTTTCCTTTACTTGTGTGATTCATAATTAGTGCAAGTATCTATTAAGCAATTATGTGTTAATTAAATGGCACAATATACACTCCTCCTCTTCCCCGACATAACTTCCTATTTTTTAAGATAAAGTTATTATTATGTTACCAGGTTTTTGTGTAAATCATCTTGATACAACTTACAATATTCACTCAAATGCTAACTTTTATAGTTTGTTGATTCATGTTACTTAAGCTTTTGTCAAGTTAAGAATAAAAAGTTATAATGCATTTCATACAAAATGAAGGTAAACTTCCAAATATGAAAGCTTTAATGTAACATTTAAGATATATAATATCGTCTTCCCATTCACTTTCATCATTTTAACATAGTAATAAAGATGAAGATAACTATTTTTATACAATTGTGTTGAAGCTTAATTAGGGAGTTACTATTTTTATATGTGAACCTTTTGGTGAGTAGGATATGTTTGTTTTAAAGTGAGTGTTCACCAAATCTGACATTGTGTGAAGGTGAGAAAAGTAGAAAATTATTATACCGAGAAAAAAAAAAACACTTTTGTATATATCATTTTTTTTATCAATGAAATTTGGTCTCGACGACATCAAATTTTTGAAAATATTGTAAGTTTTTGTAATATTTTAATTAGATTAAATTTAACGTACATCATCTTATCAATTTTAATATTTATAATGTATTATTAATTTTGGAGTTAGTCTCATTTTGGTTTAGATCTTCTAACATAAAATTCATAACAATTCTATCGGATTTAAGAAGTTGGTTAATCCTTTTTGTAAGTAATTTATAACTTTATTTTATTTTTATAATATTCTTAAGATGGTTTCATTCGTTTTTGTGTTAGTCAAATAACAACAATTAAAAAGGCATAATTGACGCCTTTAAATACATATAACAAGATTTAAACTAAGATTATGTTTACTTTTCTTTTCCTTTTCTCATAAATAGATAAATTCATTTATTGCATAATTCATGCATTCAATGTGAAGCTAATCAGAAAGCGGCGAGGCGAACGACAAACAGAAGATTCAGTGTGTGCGCATCACAGTTAAACATGAGGACAAGAATGGCGCTTCAGTTTCAACTGTACAATTTCCAACGCGAAAGAATGTCAGGTGAAGCTATACCTGTAGACAGAGCCACCTATGGCTTCAAATTGGACCGTTGCCACGTCAACAAACAACTACGTCTTCGACTGCCGTTGAAAGCTTCAGCTGCTCAATTCCAGGTATATTTTAAAAATACGTGTAAGATCTCCGATTTCATCTAAATCTTATAGTAACTTATAAATAAACTCTGTTCATAAATGCAGGAACAAATTCATACAATTGCCAAAGATGAAATGCTTGCAAATTATGTACCAGTATACGTGATGCTCCCAGTAAGACAGTTATATTTGTTTCTGCATACCTGCGCCACTTAGAAAAATGTTGTGTTCCATTTTAAAAATGTATGGTTGTTGGTTTCAGTTAGGAGTTGTTACAAATGAAAATGTGATAGAAGACAGAGCGGGACTGGAGAAACAACTGAGGAAGCTACACGCAGCAGGTGTTGATGGGGTTATGGTTGATGTGTGGTGGGGTATAGTAGAATCCAAGGGGCCTGGCCAATATGATTGGTCCGCTTACAAGACCTTGTTTCAATTGGTTCAAAAGTGCGAATTGAAGCTACAAGTTATAATGTCGTTTCACCAATGTGGAGGGAATGTGGGAGATTCGGTTTTCATCTCTCTACCTAAATGGGTCCTTGAAGTTGGAGAAGCAAACCCTGATATCTTTTACACCAACTGCAAAGGTATCAGGAATAAGGAATGTTTATCCCTCGGGGTGGACAACCAACCTGTGTTTCATGGACGAAGTCCGATTCAGGTCAAAGAAAGCCAAAAGGAATTGTGGATTTTTTTGGTTTCCAATTCATAATATGAATTGATTGTTTGTTTCACATTTTCATACAGGTGTATGGAGACTACATGAGGAGTTTCAGAGATAATATGAAAGAGTTTCTTAAATCTCAGCTCATGGTAGACATTGAAGTAGGACTTGGCCCTGCAGGAGAACTCAGATATCCCTCTTACACACAAATTCTGGGGTGGGTATTTCCTGGTATTGGAGAATTTCAGGTGAGTTTGGAGTTTTCTGATGAAGCTGTTTGTGTGTACTTCTAAAATTCATTAGGTACATCAGTAATAACAAGTCATCCTGTTTAAACTTATTTGAATAAAATCTTGCAGTGCTATGACAAATATCTTAAAGCTGATTTCAAAAAGGCTGCAACAGAGGTAGGCCATCCTGAGTGGGAGCTGCCAGATAATGCTGGAGAATCGAACGATATACCGGAATCTACAGAATTTTTCAAATCAAGTGGAACTTATCAAACCGAGAAAGGCATTTTTTTTCTGACATGGTATTCCAACAAGTTGTTAACCCATGGTGATGATATATTGGATGAAGCCAACAAAGTATTCCTTGGTTACAAAGTGAAATTAGCAGCAAAAGTGAGTTCTTTGGATGAATATAGTAAATGAGCATGTTTGTTTTTGGCATGAATTACCTGACATTTTCATATGAAACAGGTTGCCGGAATCCATTGGTGGTATAAGACAGAAAGCCATGCTGCAGAGCTTACCGCAGGATATTACAACTTAAATCATAGGGATGGATACAGACCCATAGCAAGGATGCTTTCCCGACACAATGCTATTTTAAATTTTACATGTCTTGAGATGAAAAATGATGAGCAACCAGGTAAAGCAAACAGTGGAGCCGAGGAACTAGTGAAGCAGGTAAATTTACTTCAACTGCAATCCCAATCTTAAATGCTAGCTAAAGATTACTGCATCACACGCATTTCCTTGATGAACATTCCCCTTTCATTCTCATCTTTCGCGATAATCGATCCAAGCTTCTTGAAACTTCATATTCAGCTTTAAAAGAAACTGCAAAATTTTCATCTTTACTCCAACTCTTGTTTACACCAATAGCCTCAGCCAGAAACTGAGCCTAGCATTGCAGGCCAACTAAAATAATTCCTTATACATTTCTTTTCCCAAGTTATTGATATATATTGAGTAAATATTGGTGGCTATATTCAATATCGACATACAGGTTCTTAGTGGCGGCTGGGCGGAGAACATTGAAGTTGGAGGGGAAAATGCACTTGCAAGATATGACCGTAAAGCTTACGAACAGATCCTTTCAAATGCTAGACCAAACGGTATTGCCAAATTTGGCTATCCCACACTAATAATGTATGGCGTGACATACCTCCGTTTATCAGACATGTTAATGATGCAGAGAAACTTTGACACATTCAAAGCCTTCGTGAAAAACATGCATGCAAATATGGTAAGGAGCACCGTTCCATTCAATGAATGATTACAGTACTTCGTCATTTGAATTTGAAATATATAATCAAAAGACTATCTTATTGTAAAAAATTTACAGGATTACTGTCCGGACCCGGAGAGGTACTATCATTCCACAGAACCTATGGAGCGATCAGAAGCAAGGATTCCATTAGAGCTTCTTTTGGAAGCAACCAAACCATTAGGGCATTTTCCATGGTTAGATGAGACGGATGTAACCCGGAGTGTGCTTACTGTTTTTCTTCATTACATACTTGCTACTGTTTTACGCATACTCAGAATAAAAGTAAACTAGTGAAGGAATGTAAATGAACGATGGAATTGAGGAATAACAGCAAAAAAATGGAAAGGATGAGAGAAGAAGCAAGATATGAAAAATTTTCTTTGGAAACACTGGCCTTGTGTAAAACAATACTTACACTTGTGAAAATGTAGTTGATGTTTAATAATGTCCTCATTGTAACACGCGCATGGTGTTGTTTGTCCTGTCTGATGGAGGCTTTTGCTAATCTCCGAACAAATATATTTTTTCTAACACAAATGTATTTGACTATTAAATTTTTATAATTTTCTTTTATAATTTTAGTTGTCATTTTTTAAATGATATTTTATTTTTTTACTTTTTTACTTTTAATATTTCAAAATCATTTAGAAGATGACACATCATGTTATAAGTAAAAATAATTAAAATTTAGTAGTCAAAAAATCATTTTTCTTTTTTTCTATCTGCATCTTCAGGTTAGTATGTAACTTTTTTTTTTTCAAAATACCTTAAAATAAACACACAAATGACTTCAAAATATTATAAGATAAGAAATCAGTATTTATTATATTTTTTTTTCAAACTAAAATAATTGTGTCATTTAATTAAAACAATAACTCAGAATAGAAGTAAACTAGTAAGGGAATGTAAATGAACGATAGAATTGAGGAATAACAGAAAAGAAAAAAAAGAAGAAAAAAAGATGAAAGGAGTACCAAGATATCCCTTCATCTTTTCTAACTATCCCTTCACGTTTACGCATTGACTTCAAAAAATTGTAAAAAGTCGTCAATTTTATTATAATATTATGTCCTAATTTAAAAATTTTAATTTTATAATTTCAGCATTGTATAAATTTATAATTTTATAGTTTTATAATTTTAGTATTTTAAAAATTTTAATTTAAAAGTGTATGATTATAAAATTATAATTTTTTTAAACATAAAACTATAATATATTTTTAATTTTTATTCACAAAATAAAATTATTATTTTATAATTATATAATTTTGAATTAAAATAATAAAATTATAATTGTCCAAGGATTTGATGCAAAATATTTTTTTTTATCTGAGAAACAACTAGAAATTCATTTACTTAAATAAAGTATTATTTGAGAAAGTAAGAAAGTTTGTATAAATTTTATGGATATAAAAAGTGGTGTATTAAATTTATTGAAAAATTTATTAATTTCTTGATACTTTTATTTTAACAAGACATTTTAATTTTATGTTTCTATCATACCATGAATTTTTATTATGAATTTATGAAATATATAATTATGATATATTTTATGTTTTACTTTTAATAATAAAATCATAATTTCATAAATATGCAATTTTGAATTAAAATAATAAAATGATAAAAACATAAAATTATACAATTATAAAATAATAAATTCATAAAATTATAAAATTTAATAATTATAAAATCATAAATTATAAATTATAAAATAACATATGGTGACAACTCATTAAGGACTCATTGCAAGATAATAATTACACCAGTCTCTTTAAAGTCACATAACTCAACTCAATAATAATAAAAAGTTATTCGCGTAGACTAAATTGAAAAACAAAACATATTCATTGAGACCCTGTTATTTTGAGTAGATATACAGTTCAAGAGGTACGAACACCAAGCATAGGGGCTGAGCACCCTGTTCTTTTTGGGGGTGAGGCAAGAGAATGACAGGCATGAAATAAAGGGATTGTTAAAATATACCATCCCACTAGTGTTGAAGAGATTAGAGGGTAATGGATAAGAAATTATCACTTTATCCTCATTATATTTATTTGGGTTAAATATGTTTTTGGTCCCTTAAGTTTCAACGAAATTTGGAATTAGTCCCTCATCAAAACTTTTGACCAATTTAGTCCTTCATCTTTCAAAATGCGTGAATTTGGTCCTTTTAACCAAATTTTGTTAAGTTTATCTAACGTTTCGAGCGCATTTCATGATAGTATTTAAGTTAACATTGAAGCAAAAATGTGTTAAACAGTATAAATAATTTAAATACTATCATGAAATGCGCTTGAAATGTCAGATAAACTTAACAAAATTTGGTTAAAAGGACTAAATTCACGCATTTTAGAAGATGAAGGACTAAATTGGTCAAAAGTTTTGATGAGGGACTAAACCCAAATTTCGCTCAAACTTAAGGGACCAAAAACATATTTAACCCTATTTATTTTTTACCTCTTTTACCATCGTCATCTTTTTTCACGTGTTCACACAGTGTTAATTATTTAATAAAATAGTAAAAAAAATAATTTAAAATTATTGTTGTCTTTAAATTTTGATATGTTTTTTTACGTGCCATGTGAAAATATTATTTATTTTAAATTTTTTAGATAACTTAGTTTATTAATATTTACCAGTTTTAATTTTGTAAGAAATAAATATATGTAATTTTAGTTTTAATTTATTAATAAAATTTAAAAAAATATTAACAAACATTTAAAAATCTAAAAGTTAAGAATATATAAACAATATATAATTCTATAAAATTTAAAGAAAAGAAAAAAAAATTATTAAAAATTGTGACCTATATTATTAACAAACATAATCAAATTAAAAAATTTCATATCAAATAAACAAAAAAATTTATACTTTAAAGACTATAATTAAAACAGAAGAAAATATAAAACGTAAATAAATTATTTCTCATGTAAACGTTAACTTGGTAAATGTCAAATTTAATTTCATACAAAATAAATTTTATTATTCATTTTTTAATAAAAAATATTTTTTTATTATTTTAGACAATCAATAAATTTCATACAAAATAAATTTTATTATTCATTTTTTTATAAAAAATATTTTTTATTATTTTAGACAATCAATAGAAATTAAATAAATTATTCTAAATCATTTAAATAACATTTTATTTTACTTTTAACATTAGAGATATTTTGGTAATCTCATTTTTTTTATTTATTAAAAGTTTTTTTAATATGTCACATCATTCAATTTAATTACAAACTTTTACGAACTTCACCCTCTAATCCACTCTAAAATCACGCCCTAATGCCTTAAAAAGAACCACATCAACTTCACCCTTTGATCCTTCTGATCTATTCTTCTTCCTCTTGTTAGAAATATTTTAATATAATTTAAAAAATAAAATAAATTAAAATAAAAATTCTATTGTTACTCATGTCTTTATACACCTTTAATTTATGGGTTAATGTTTTTAATGGCTAACGGCTATATTCTTATTACTATTTACTTCTTTGTCTCCCTTTACTACCTGCATGAGGAAAGACACAACGAACAAAACAACAACAACAGAGACAACAAACTCTAGAGTTTTTCTCTGAAATGTTCTTCTTTTCTTCTCTATATTATGTAGTGTTTATAAGGTTTGGAGATCCTTCGTTGCACTCAATCGATCTGACGGGTTGTTGTATCTTGGGAGAGAAACACAAATGATTTAAAACACGTATGATTGCGTATGATTGTGTATTTGTTTAGCCCTATGTAGTAGAAGCGTTTTCTCTCTAAGGATAGCGCTATGCGTGCCTCAACCCAGGATATTTCTACTCTTTACCTTTTATCTTTTATTTATTATTGCTAGTATAATTGTTGATCTCTGATTAATATTCATTAATTTATATATGTTTCAGTATTATTATTGCTCTAATTATTATTATTATTATTATATTATTTTCATATTTTTATTATTAGTATTATTTGAGTGATCATTTTCTAACATTCTTAGAGAGAAAAGTGATTATCTTGTTATTTCTATTTTTTTTATTACTCATCTATATTCATTTCTAAAATTAAAAATAATATAGAGCTGAAGATTGAAAACACATTTTGTGAACTAATGTGTTTCTCATGGTTATAATTAAATCAGTTTCAACTAAGCCTAAAAATTGATGTGTATAATTATTTCTATTTCTATTGGTAACAATAATTGAAATTATGAATAAATGATATTTTTGCTCATTGAATAATTTTTTGTGATGTCTATAGCTAATGTTTTTGTTGTTATATTAATTTATGCTTTAATATTGTCTATTCTTACCATTGATAAAGATGTTCTATATAATGTATATATTTTAAGTGTTTTGTATGAAAATAATTGTAAAATGTTTGCCATACTAAAAATATTATTGAGCTGTGAAAATTTGCATTTGCAAAAAAAAAAAATATAGTTTGATATTTATATGAAAAAAAAATGACTGATAATAAATTATCATATTTATGAATTTAAAATTATTGTTTATGACATGAAATTAAAATCAATTATTTTTAATTGATATCATATTTAAGATCATGTAAATGTTGATAAAAGAAGAAATCTTCATGTCAAAAATTGAAGGGATGATCAGGTAAAAATTAAACTTGTCTTCCAGCAATTATTTAAAAAGAAATTATGTTTCTGAATTTAGAAACTTCCTTGCTGCTTAACATAGTTATGAAGTGTTTCTTAAGTGTAATAAGATTATTTCTAGACATGTGTTTTGGTTGGTAGATGATATGTTTGTGATAATTTATTTGAGTTAAGTATCTTTATCTTGTAATAAAATATTTATAAGTTTTCTTTGATTATTACAAATATGTTAAGTTGTGATTTATGACACGCTTTTATTATAATTGTTGAGAAATTTTGGTTAGAAACCATTCAAATTATGAAATTTTGAGGTACAAAACTAATTAAATAGAGAAATGACAATACATGTCTTTATAAATAAGTGTTTTTATGTGAAATTCATGGTATTATTCATTAAGTAACATTTTCATATAGTGTTAATCTAATGGTGCAGCGAAAGAAAGAAACAAAAAATGTTCTGATATGGTAAATGTTATTCTAAAGGTCTAGCTTGTCTTTGCCTATAAAATCATATAGGGTGAAACTTTATATTCAACTTACCATATTTTGAACACAAAATATTGTGATAAAACTTGTTATGTGTGAGATGCAGGAAATTCATAAAAATTAATAATTAATAGAGTATAAGAAATGAGGGGTTGAGACTACCATAAGAGAGTTCTTTGATAAATCCTAGACAAGAAACAATGTTAACCTAAGTGGTTTAGAGTACTTGATTATGTTGAGTGGACTTGGGTTCAAGTCCTGAGTATGTCATTAGTAGATTTATTTAATTCTTTTTTATTTTGCAATTATATCGTGAACGTGAAAGCATGAATTAGGTTCATACGAATGTGTGATTTAACAGGAATCATGTGATAGTTTGTTGGTGTGCATGTGTTTGATGGGTAGGAAGGATATGGGTTCGAATCTCGGCTAGAGCGAATATATTATCCTTATGTTTTACTATTTTGCCAAGTGGTTAAATGACTATTAAACTTTAAATTTAAATTAATTTCGTTTTTATAATTTTTATTTATTTATTTTGGGGTGAATTGGTGAGAGGGGGAGGAGTGAGTGAGAAAACAAAGAGTCATATTGTGTGGTTAGGGAGTTCTGAGAAATTGCAATCCAAAGAGGGAATTAGAGTGGAGGCAAGGAGGGGAGCTTTGGAAAACAAGAAAGAATTCATTTGGAATTGTTGAAGCTAAAACACCAGGTAAGGGGAGCTAATCTTTTTTTTTTCTTCTTATTACCATTTGTTTGTGGGTAGAACAATATTTGTAATTTGAATTATAGAATGATGAAGTGTCTTTATTTGATGACTATAATATGATATCTAAGTTTTATGGATGAATCAATGGTGAAATTGTGAAATGCACTTTTTGATTAACTTTTTGATGTAAAGGGAGAAATCCAGATTTTGATTCTGGAAAATTCTTTGGTATGTTTTATTGGATTAAATTAGGAAATTGTATTTTACTTTGTTAGTTAAAATGATTTTGGCCACTTGGTGGGTTGTGATTTTTCCTTCTGTGAATATTTATCGGAGCAAGGCTCTTAGCACTGTGAGTTGCTATTTTTTTTTCGTGATTTTATAACGATGAGGTTTTATTGAGTATGATTAACATTGGTTGACGATTTGATCATATTACTTCTATATTATATGGATAAAGTTGAAAATTGTTTCGGACAATTGCAGATTATTTCATGAATGATGTTAAAGTATTCAAATAGTATTTTATTGATTTGGATATTATAGTTACGGTCAAGTTTTTAAGTATTAATTTTTGGGAAATAAGCAATTGGGATTTACAGTAGTTTTGTGTTCATTGGCAACCCCTGGATCTTTATTTTCTTTTATATTATTACTTGTCAATGTGATGAGTAATGCGAAATTGTGGTGATATGAATAGTAAATGTTGAGGGGTGTAGTTTATGTATTAGGCAACACTTTTGTTATTTGAATGATGCTTATTTCACAACAGTAGAGTTGGTGTGTATACAATATTGTGGATGTGATTAATTTTAGTATGTTTACATCTATATTCGCATGACAGATTTTGGAAAACTGGGTTAATAAAATTTGTTGGTGTGTGTGGTTTATTATAAAGCCTAGAGTTTATAATGATTGATATTTTATAATGGGAAGAATTGTAGAGAGAATATAAGTATATTTATAAAAAAAAAGGGGAGCGCATTTTATTAGGTTGATTCTGTAGTAATTTTTCTTCTCTTTATGCTAAAGTGATGCATAATAGATTAAATAATATTATTTTGGTTTATTAGCTTAAATCTCATGGGTGCTTTATTGATGAGTTTACGGGTTACTATTCACAATAGAATTCATATTGTTAAATTTAATAAATACTGTAGAAAAGTTTGAAATTCTTTCATGTTAAAATCATAGTATATTTGTTTTGGACATATAAATTATAAAAGGTCAAACTATATTCTTTTTTATGCAAATACGAAAGATTAAAAAAAAAAAGAAGAGAAATTGGAGTATAGTTTTTAATTCTATTTCTATTAGTAGAATTATATTGATGATAGATTAGATAATAATTTATATGGACTCTCAGTAAACTTTTGGTAGTTTACATATTCTTGGATTATTATATTAAAGATAATATAATATACAATTTTGAATTATTATATTATTTTAAGATAATATAATAATATAAGGTGATTATGGTATTATGGGT
>Ga0214544_1004202_pt1 | contig 29055 bp, 13 predicted proteins | sample CNSS3metaG_FD_160074 | JGI IMG/M metagenome (GOLD analysis project Ga0214544, IMG submission 160074) | Root nodule microbial communities from cowpea collected in UCLA plant growth center, Los Angeles, California, USA - CNSS3 | ecosystem: Host-associated > Plants > Roots > Nodule | place: USA...
TGATTTTTGAGTGTGCATCAATATTGGTATTTTCAGATGTTATATATTATATTCATCCAGATTACAAACAAGGGAGATAGATGAAATTCAATCCCAGTTTCTTTTACTGTATTTTTCTAAACTTTTCCGCTTTTACTGTATTAATTTTATGCAAAAGTCAATGTCAAATCAAATTTAAAATCTTTGTATATATATGCTGATTGAGATAATTAATTATTTTAACTGAATCTGTTCCTCGTGGGTTCGACACTCTTACTTCAAATCATTATACTACAGTTGACTTTTGGTACGCTTGCCAAGAGACTCAACAGCAGGTCACTCATTCTGCGATGGAGCCTGGCAGCAAGGATTGAGCCGCCAGGCGGTGCATTCTATTCTGGAAAGAATCCCAGAATTTCAAACCCTGCATAACCCTTCCTAAATAGTTCATCAAGCGTTTTTATGCCTATTTTCATCATTAGGCTCGTGAACCTATTAACAGGCTTACCAGTAATCAAATTTAATTATATCCAACTCAATTCTAGTGTAAAACATAACAATTATATCCAATTCATCAAGACTCCAATCATCAACCCTAAAACTCACATTCATACAATGTTCAACTCAATTAAACCCCAACCTCCACGAATTTAAGGATTGTATGATGTCGAATTATTCACAACCATTAGAACATGATTTTGTATCGATCAAAATCCTCCAAAAACACTAAAATACCCAAAATCGAGCCAAGATCCTCGCGTCGCCTGGTGGTTCAACCACTACCGCCAGGCCCTTCATCAGGGAGAACCCAGAATTGGATTGGACACAAGTGTCGCCTGGCGGGCCAATTAGTGCCGCCAAGCGGATCCGTCTCTGGGACCCAGAATTAGCATAGCGTTAATGAGTCGCTTGGCAGAAATTCATCACCTGCCAAGCAGTTTCTGGAAAAATTCCAGAAACCCGAAATTCATAAAATGCAACCGTATTTATACATCCAATTAACGAGTTCGGCTCCCCTAACCTAGCTTCCTTGCTAAAAGCTTGAGAATTCCAAGGTTCTTCTCACAGCACCAAAATCACTCAAAACTTACTCTCTCAATGTGCAGAACGAAAATCAACTCAAAGCTCTCTCCTTCTCTCTCAAAAATCACTTAATTGGGTGTTAATTACTCTTAATTGCCCTAAAAACGAAATTAACATTAAAGGGAATGTAATTACTCTTAGTTTTGAAATGGTTGAAAAGCTAAAAAGGGGGTTGAATTGGCTAGTTAAAAATTTAGGCTATCTTTGCAAGCTAAAAACCACCTTTAATTGAATCAAATGGATCACCAAGTTAGGATGCAAAAGGTGTTGGATAGTACTTTCAGTTGATCAAAAATAGAGTTAACAGATTGATTTTACTAAACAGATTATGTTATAGTATAATCAATCGATTGAAACAGGAAAACAGCCGACTGAAATGCTGGGAATAATGTAGAAATGCGAATTTGAATTTTAAACCAGGAACAATGCACAAAAATGATCAAAATAGGTTCCAAATGATTATGTAAACATACTCAATGCTGCAGTTGCCATGGAAACATGCAAGAACATGAAAAAGATTATTAAAACACAAGTTCTTGAAACTTTAAAATGAAAATGCAAGAGAGAAAGGTTAGAGAAGAGAGGACACCACGAGATTTTTATACTAGTTCACTCAAACCTGAGCTACATCCAGTTTGTCAAGGCAACTTGAGCTTGACTTTGCACTATTTCAAAAGATTTACAAAGTATCCACTCTTACACTTCCAAAATATGCAAAAACACCACAAAAGACCCTTGAATCACACAAGAATCACACCAGCACATCAAGAACCCTCTTGCAGACCTAGAAAACCACCAGGCACACACACAAAGCTTGAGAAAGATCAAACCTGAGTGGTAGCACAACCCAGCCTACCACAAACCACTTCTCCAAGCTTCAAACCAAGCCAAAAGCTCCAAGAATTTGATCCAAGATCAATCTTCAACAACTGCAACACATATGATCACGAAGGAGAGAGTTTCCACAAGTTTCTAAAACAAAATCACGCTCTAAAATGATCAACAGACCTCTCTTTCGAAAATCACAACTTTTATAGTTAAACTATTACGAAATTCAATAGGTTGATTTTCAAATCAATCGATTGATTTCACTTTACTTAAGTGAAATCAGTCGATTAAAAACTAAATCAACTTATTGAATTTGTTGCGGTTTAAGACTACTGCAGCCAACCTTTTAACCTGTTGAAAAACCATTCAACAGACTAAAAGAGACATTTTAACCTGTTGAAAAACCATTCAACAAACTAAAAAAGACATTTTAACCTGTTGAAAAACCATTCAACAGATTAAAAGACACATATAAGACCAAAACATCTAATTCATGCTACAAGGTCTACAATATGAATTACAAACTTCAAATACATTTTCTTAATGATGTAACTACATGGAGAGCACACGTTCTAGCCTTGATCAACATGGTTATCATCAAATCACCTTTCCTTCATCAATGTGGGCTTCATTCCAATGGTAATGGCTTCAAGATAGTTCAAAAGAGCTTCATTCAATCTTCATCAAATCTTTAAGAAGCAAACCACCTTGGCTTCTCATGTCAACAATTACCATTCAAGGTCACTTATGGGCTGCTTTTCCAGCCTCCCTTGGGCTGCCCACCCAACTAGGGTTTTCTCTACCCTTTCATATTCACGCCAAAACTAAGTTTAGCAAAAATAAAGTTTAATTTGGGTTCTCAAAGGTTTGAACCCACATCCATGCCAAAGCCAAATCAATGCTCAACCATTCAACCAATTCATATTTCATGATGACTAATATAATTCAATGATTATATTATCTCTAAACATGATCAACATATATATAAAATAATAACAATTAAATAACACACAATTGGCATACATAGGACTTGAACCCAAGTACTCTCAACCACTTGAACTAGTACTTTTCCCACGTCACATCAATCCATATTAAATATCATAAAAGCTCCAACTACTCGTATTTATTAATTAATTATTTATTTAATTAATTAAATTCCACGGGTCTTACAATTAGGACGTATGCGGTATAACCGTCTTAGTGAGTACTTGTTAAAAGAAGAGTATACAAATGATACTATTTGTCCTTGTATTTATATGAAAATATTAGAAAATGAATTTGTCATAATTTTTGTTTATATAGATGACATAAACATCGTTGGAACTCCTAATGAACTAACAAAGACAACTAATTGCTTAAAGAAAGAATTTGAGATGAAGGATCTTAGAAGAGCTAAGTTTTCTTTGAGATTAGAAATTGAGTATTTAAATGAAGGTGTTTTTGTATATCAAAAGGCTTATATAATGAAGGTGCTTAAAAGGTTCTAAATGGACAAGTCACATCCATTATGCAGTCCAATGGTTGTAAGGCCATTAAATGTTGATAAAAAACCTTTTAGACCTCAAGAAAAGGACGAAGAACTTTTTAGTTTGGAAGGACCACATCTTAGTGCTATTAGAGCACTAATGTATCTTGCCAATTATACTCGACCTAATATAGCATTTGCTATAAATTTGTTAGCAAGATATAGTTCTTCACCTACAAGAAGACATTGTTCTACAATAAAACATATACTTTGTTATCTTAAGGACATTATGAATATGGGCTTATTTTATCCAAATGATTCAAAATCATATCTAATGTGTTATCCAGATGCAGATTATTTACCAGATTCTCATAATGGTAAATCAGGAAGAGGGTATTTGTTCACATGCAATGGCATAACAATTTCATGGCGGTATGTGAAACAAACCATAACAGCTATATCGCCAAATCATGCAAAAATTTAGCATTACATGAGGCAAGTCATGAATGTATTTGGTTAAGATCTATAATTCAACATTTGCAACAAACTTATGGTCTATCATAAGGAAAAATGGAATCAAAAACCATATATGAAGACAATAGTGCATATATTTCTCAATTGAAATAAGGATATATTAAAGGTGATAGAACAAAATATATTCTTCCAAAATTCTTTTCCACTCATGATCATTAAAGAAATGATGATATATAGAGATCCAAAATATTCGTTCATGTGAAAATCTGACAGATTTATTTACAAAGTCTTTGTCAAAGAGAACATTTGAACAATTGGTTCACAAGATTGAACTTTGTTATATTAATTATGTAAGTTTACATAAGGGGAAAAATAGAAAATGTGATGAATAATATTATACCGAAGAACAAAGAATGATATATTTTTTTTCCTTCATTAGGTTTTACCCCAAAAGGTTTTTACTAGTAGGATTTTAACAGGATTTTTATACCGAAGAATAAAGAATGATCTACTCTTTTTCTTTCACTAGATTTTTACCCCAAAGGATTTTTACTAGTAAGATTTTAACAGGACACATCCTCACATCCAAGGGAAGTGTTATGAAATTAATGGATGTCAATTGACTTGGTAACAACTACTCATGATTGATTACTATTGATCTAATCTAAACTTTTTGCATTAACTATTGTAATCATTAAGTTGTATCCTTTAGGTTGTTTTTTTATTTGGGATTTTTCCTCTTGGTATACACAAAGAATCAGTGTGCACTCTATCTTCTCCTTCTCTCCTTTATTTTATAACAAATCCTATAATTGTATAATTCTATAATCTTAAATTTTTAAAAATAAATAAATAAAGAATATTAAAACTCTACCGTTCTGTATATTACTTTGTCTAATTTATATGGAGGTTAATGTTGTTAAACAATTAGTTCAAAAGCCAAATTAAGTATATAACGTATGAAGATACTACATGAACATATCCATTAACTATTCAATTTCCCAATTTTGTACATGAACAATAGCCATCCTAAATGCTCAAAAACTTCATACAATGTAATAAGAAGCTATCCGCTACCACAATTTAATACTCTACACTCTGAACAACCCGCAAAGGTGACAATTCTTGGCAGAGGCAAAGAAATGAAAGAACAAAGTATTTGTTTGTTGGTATAACAAAGTATTCTTCTGTTCTTTTCTTCATGGAAGGATGCAGAAGCATTCATCCAAAAGGTGGAGAACAAGAAGTGAATTTAATGGAATGCCATCAGAATTTTTGGTTGCATTCATTATACTTTGCATTTACTTTTGAGAATGGCCAGCAGGATTTTTGGTTGCATGGCTCTCAGGTCTTGGTGGTGTTCTTGTGAATGAGTTTGAGGAATTAAGCACTTCCAATGCTGCTAGAACTTCCACCATAGGGGGTCTAAATTTGGGGTCAGTGTTGAGACATTGCAGTGCAAGTGCAGCTGCAGCCATTGCCCCTTTCTTAGAGTATTGACCCCCCAACCTTGTGTCCATTATTCTCAAAACTCTTCTGTTGTCACTCAAAAATGGCTTTGCCCAATCCACCAAAGTTTCATCTGAAAATCCAGGTCTGTCATCTTCCACAGCACGCCTACCAGTAAGCAACTCTAACAACACCACACCAAAGCTGTATACATCACTCCTTGGTGCCAGGTGACCTGTTCAATTCAAAACCAACTTAGAAATCGCCCAAGGATGACTATTGAAATGACCTTTCATAAGTATTTAGGATAAAAAGGAACTAGTTTGAGCTAAATTTAGATTTCAAACTTTGATACCTGTAGCAACATACTCTGGTGCAGCATAGCCTTGAGTTCCTATTACTCGAGTTGAAACGTGAGTATTATCTCCGGTTGGACCATCCCTTGCCAAGCCAAAATCTGAAAGCTTTGCATTGAAGTCCTACATATGCATTAGGCTACTCTTTAAGAATGTGTAAACCAGAATATGTAGTCATTACAGATCCACAAACCAAACTTTTAATGTCACATACTGAATCAAGTAGGATATTGGAAGCCTTCAAATCACGAAAGATGACATTTTGATCCAGGGAATGTAAGAACGCTAGTCCTCTTGCTACACCAATTGCAATGTTGACCCTTGTAACCCAAGCCATAGGTTGAACACCTTCTGCAGAAACAGAAAACAAAATTTTAGGGTAGGATGAGTTGATTTAGGAATCTTGGTTCAGCTCAAATTGGTATTGTAAAAGCTTACAAAAATATGATTAGAGTGAAATGAACTTACTTCTGAATAGATGATTCTCCAAACTTCCTTTTTGCATGAACTCATAAACCAGAAGCCTGTTTTTACCTTCCAAACAATAACCAATAAGTTTCACCAAATTGTCATGCTGATGCTGCCCAAGATAACTGACTTCTGCCTGCCAGAACAAAGGAAGTAAATTTAGTCATCAGCACAGCAAGACCATTGATTAGTCTAAACAGAAAACTTTGGTTTATGGTTGTTGTTACACATACAAGCCATTCCTTGTGGCCTTGGAAGCTTTCTGGTTTAAGATTTTTAATGGCCACCACAATTCCGGTGCCTGGTTTTGTGGGGCCATATGTGTTCTCATCAATCCATCCTTTGAAGACACGCCCAAATCCTCCCTCTCCGATCAAATTTTCTCTCCTGAAATTCTTAGTGGCCTCCTTTAGATCATTCAAGCTGAAGGACTTTAGGCTACTAGAGATGGATGCGGTAACAATTGATTCTGAAGATTTTGGAGCTTGATTTTGAGCAGAAGAATTTGAATACTGCCTTGGCTTACTTGCAGGCCTCTTACTTCCTACAAACAGATAAGAAGCAAGTTAAAAGCAGCAATGAGATTAACTTTCCAACATAATCGTGCAAGCAAATTTCTAACTGTAAAATCAGCAAACAAGTTTTGGGCATGCATCTTGGATTCGAAGTTCTGGGGCAGACGTCAGTGCTTATAATTTGTAGTGAACATAAAGTTTTAAGCATCAGAAACTAAATAGGAAAAGTGCCAACATTGAGCATGAGAAACAAAAAGTCAAACTTGAAACTCTTTCTGGGATTAGTGCACAAACAAAGGGAAACAAAGAGACACAGTGGCTTCAAAGCACCAAAGAAGAGGAACCAACCAGAAAAATTGGAGGAAGATACATGAGCAATCGGTTTTCCTTTGGCACAAGTATTTCCCATGATGAAAGATGTGGTGTTAGATCAAACCAGCAAAACTCATGAAGGAAAAGCAGAAGAAGAAGGAAAAGGGTATGGAGGAAAAGTCTCAGAAACTGAAAGTGATTATCTGGTCTAACCAAGAAGAAAATGTCCACAGCAATGGCGTCGTTAATTAGCTCAAGAGGCAGAGTCGTCAACTTTTGGTTCAACCAGAAAATAATTAAAAATGGAACAATTTGCTTTCATGAACCTTCATAGAACAAGTGCAAGCGAGCACTCATTGAACATTCCGGGGTCAGATTTTGACCGCATTATATATGACATGGTACTCTGTTTCAAAAGTTGTGACGTGAATATTTGAAACTAGATTGGATAAGGCTTCAGATATTAACCCAGACAAGGATTTACTATGGTTTACAAATAACATAAATTTCATATATGATATGAAATATTTTAATGCTAGAATTGTAGTTGAAATTGATATAACTACGCGATATAATATTTTATAAAAAAAAATTCAATCAGAGATGTGAGAGCTGAAAATTAATTATATTATGATTAAAATATGAATACTTTATTAGTTATTCAAATTTAAAATAAACTTGAATATTCTTCTAAATTTTTTAAATTAATATTTTTCAAGTTCCTTAAATTAATCGTCACTAAATATCGTTAAACATTTGGGTAAATAATTATTTTATTCTCTAAATGTGTAAATTAATAATAATTTAGTTTTGATAGAACAAAAAAATTGTTTAATATAAAAAGTATGATATTTATATTGTTATATAATTTAGTAATAAATTAGTTCCTAGACTTTATAATGTGATTAGTTTAAAATTGATTATTTAAAATACAATTTAGTGTTAAACTTACTTTTTTTTATATAAAAAGTTTATGTTTAGGTATTATGAAAGTTTCATATTTTAACTAGTTGTCCTCTAAAGTTCACTAATAATCTATTCTTACAGGGAAAAAATAAGACTAAACTATGACAATAAAAACATAATAGATATAAGCGAAATTATCAAACTAATGATATAATTATGAAAATCTTATACTCTACAAATCTTAATCAATTTTGAAAAAAAAAATCCTATCTAACGCAAGTAGGTAAATCTTAAAATAATTATCTTACTAACATAATATAATTACATTATCCTAAACAAATAAGAATTTTTATCACTAATTTACTTGTTCAAAACTGAAGTAATCATGTATCCTAAATTATAAGTCATTAAACTACTAAATAATTGTTTTTTTATTGTTACCACACAAAACTTTTAAAACATTCATTTCAGTCTATTTACGTAAAAAAATGTACAGATTAGAATAAAACACTTTTTTTCGAACTACAAATTTAGAAATAAATCACTATAATCATATTTAGATATAATTAACTAATTATGATTTGAAAAGTAAATCGACACTGAATCTGGCCGCCCTATGTAAAAGTGTAAAGGAATAAATCAATAAGCATTAAATTAATAATTCTGTGGCGGCTAGTAAGAAGAGGCGGCGGCATACTTGTATTTAATGTTAAACTAGTTACAAAATATATATTGTAATAATATCATATTTCGTTTAGAAAGAACTCTTATTTTTTAAAGAAATCCGATATAGTAAGATTGATTTAAATTATTCACCTTTTATTCTAATACCACTAACCTTTTTATAAGAAACAAATTATGTATTATCTATTATTCTTATAAGGAAACCAAAAAGAGAAGTCATTTCGTTACCAAGAGATCAGTACCAATAAATTGATGGTTGAAAAAAAGAAACTAAATTTGAAGCATTTAAGCGAAATATTGCATTGATCATAATAGATACAAATTTATATTAAACTGTTTCAACAAAATCAATAATATTATACAATGTATGTTTAATTTTTGGACTTGTTACGCAAAAAACCAATAAATATTTCTCATTAACATGATTATAAAAAAATGGGTTAAATTACCTTTTGTAAAATATAATTTTCAACCGTTAATTTTATCAAATTGGAAGATTTTATATCAGTTTATAAATATGATTGTGAGCTTGACAAATTAGCATATCCTAAAATAATTGAAGTTATCATATTTAATAAAATTAATAACTATAGTTTTATATAACTATAGTTGTAAACATATTAAAGCAATGGATAAATGGAAAGAGTTGATGAAATCAAATTATAATAATGTAATTTATGATTTAATTATTCATTTAATTCCTGTTTTTTGTTCACAAATTTAAATTGTTCTTCCACTTAAATTATTAAATATTATACTGTTTTATACTTTTTTTTAAACCTTAATTATTATATGTTAACCTAAAGTGTTTGTTTAGATAAAGTTGTGAACGATGTCTTGCATTGACGGGAAGCTTGGTTCCCCGCATTCACCGCAATCCTATGTTGACGGTGACATCACAAACGTTATTTCATTTGTAATAAAAAAAATCAACTAAAAATAACATACCATAAAATATGTACTTTAAATTAAATATATATATATATATAATATATATATATATATTTTGAACATTTACTTAAGTTCGTATTTTGATCTTAAGTTTAATGTGATTGAAATGCGGATTTATAAAATTTTGATAGTCATATTATATCATGGAATATTATAAGTCATATATATAATTATAATATAAAATATTATGAGTGTTTAAAATTTTGTTATTGTGAGAATATGAGAGATATCACTACAAAAAAATATTGAAATTACCAACGAAATTTTACCAATGAATATATTTTAGTCGGTAAATTTGAATTACCGACGAATTTTCATATTTTAATTATCGACGAAAAAAATTCATCGGTAATATAGATTTCATTTATCGACAGAAAATTTGTCGATAATTCAAACTTTTTACCGATAATTCGTCGATAAAATGAGCAAAAAATTTCTCTTCCAAATTTGTATCACTGACAGATTATTCTGTCGGTAAAATTCGTCGATAATTTAAAAAAATTTTACCCACGAATTTATTGACGAATAAATTCGTAGATAAAAGAAGCAGGTAAAATCCATTGGTGCTTAAAATCTGTCAATAATTTAAATTTTTTATTGACGAATTTATCAACAGATTTATCCATCGGTAAAAGGAGTGGGAAATTTCTCCCCTAAAGCTCACTTGAAGACTAGAAGAAGAAGAAAGAAAGAAGAGAAGAAGAAGAAGAAAAAAAAATCAAAAGGAGAAGAAGAAGAATAAGAAAAGAAAAAGGAGAAGGAGAAGAAGAAGAAGAAGAAGAAAAGAAAAAAGGAGAAGAAGAAGAAAAAAAAAAGAAGAAGAATAAGAAAAAGAAGAAGAAGAAGAAGGAAAAGGAGAAGGAGATGGAGAAGAAAGATAAGAAGAAGGAGAAGAAGAAGGAAAAGGAGAAGAAGATGAAGAAGATGAAAAAAATGAAAAAGGGAGGAGGAAGAATATGAACAGTGCACGTTATTTACCAACAGACTTTTGGGTAATTATCGACAGATTTTTCGTTGATAATTACCGACAAATTTTATCGACAAATTTTTCTGTTGGTAATTATCGACATATTTACCGATGAATTTTTTCATCAATAATTATCGACGGAACATGACTTTCGTTGATAAAATTTTTATCAACAAGAGTTTTACTGACAAATTTTTGATCGTCGATAATTCGACAATAATTCTGATTTAACAATAGATTTTGACTATTACCAACAGATTTTAACCGTCATTAATATTAATTTTTCTTATAGTGTATAAGATATTATAGATATAAAAGATATGTTACAAAAGAAGAAACTTATTATTTCTTTTATTCATATACTCTCTATATAATAGTTAATAATTACTTATTACCTCCATTTCTAAAATAATTGTAGTTTATAGTCATATAAAAAAATTTTAAAATGATAAATCTTCGGACGAAGTATTAATTTTTATACTTTTTAGTATATTCTTATATCTATTAGTTATTTTTATTTCAAGTAATCCATTTAGTGAAAGAATAAGATTATATCAGCAGAATTGTTTTTTACTGATGTTTTAGTAGTATACATGCACAGTGGAATAAAGATAATATTTCATTGTTTTTCGTACTTTTTTTTAGGGTCGCGTGTAAACGAATTTTATAACTTTAAACAATTCAACTACTAATTAATTCTAACTCATAAATAAAGATAATATTTATGAGTGGAATAATATGCACAGTGGAATAAAGATAATATTTCATTGTTTTTCGTTCTTTCTTATATGGTCGCGTGTAAACGAATTTTATAACTTTAAACAATTCAACTACTAATTAATTCTAACTCAAATATTTTAAAAAAATAATGCTCTCTCTCTCTAATTATTTGCTCTCTAACAACAATGAATGCTAAGTGTTTCAGTTGATGAACTGTACGAGCGTTGAATATGCTTCAAGCGATAATTAAAATCGTGTTGTCCACTTAGAATCAGAAGAAGATATTTTAATTATTTTTTTCTAAAATAAAAGTGTATATGACTCAACATGGGATATGATTATATGACTCAGATGCGTTATCGTGGTTTAAATAATTTATACGAAATCTAAAGATAATGATCGAAAAATAAATATTCAAACAAAACAAAGTATTATTATTATTATTATTATTATTATTATTATTATTATTATTATTATTATTATTATTATTATAATTATAAATATTATTGTTCCTGGTACCACATAAGTTAACGTCAAAGACAAGTTAATTTTTTTTTCTATCTTTTTTTCATTTTTGGAAGTGTTTCTTAAGGATAAAATTGTGTAGAAGTATTTTATGTAACATTTTAAATATATTAAATTTTATTTTTGTATGTGTTTTCAAGTTTAAATATATTTTATTTTAAAAATTTATTTAGTCTTTCTTGTATTTTAAATTTTACTTGATTTAATCTTTTTCAAATACTTAGTATTTTTAATTTTAGAATATGTCTGTGAATTATTTTTTTATTGACTTTTGACTTTTGTTCTGTTAATTTTTTAATTGTTGAAACTATAACACTCAATTGATATCGAAATTAAAAGTGGTTATACACAAAAAATTTATTATAAAAGTAGTGCGAAAATAAAGTTTCACAAACAACTAAAAATTTTCAAACTTGTTGTGTAATCTACTTTTATATATATATATATATATATATATATATATATATATATATGTTTATGTATTTTGTGAGACCCAATAAAATGACATTGTAAAAGGATTAGTGGTTTAAAATAGTAAACATTGACTATTTTAATATGCAAAGGTTTTAGTATAAATAAAATTGTTATAAAAAAGTTTCATTATTTTAAATTGAAATTACTTTTCTAGAGTTCTCTTACTTCTCTTTAGGAGTTCTGTCTCTCTGGTCATCTGATTGAAGAACTCAGGATTGATTCTCTCTGTGAGCTCTTAAAGTTGGACTAATAAGTTTCTCAAATCGCGTAAGTTGAGTTTTTGGTCCTCTGTTTGGTCTAATCTTGTTTTTTATCGCATGTGAGTCATCTTCCGCTTGCATGTATCGTTTTAATCATCAATATGAGTCTTTGTTGATCAGTTATCATAATGGTAGGTCCTGATCGTTCTTGTGATGTTTCTATGTGTAAATAGAGCATCTTGTGGAGTTAGATGTGTTTTGATGTTCTTTCAGCGGTTTGGGTTTGTAGAGTCGCTTTGTCAAATAAGGGAAGCTAATAGCTTTTAGAGTGAGTGAGTCATATCTTGTATGATTGTGAAGTATTTGATATGCTATGATGAATTATTGATGCTTATGATTGTGGTATGTTGATCTTTTAAATGATTCAATTGAAATTGATTGCATTGTTTGAATTGCGGGTATTTGAGGAAGATGGAGTTGTTGAATCATGGATCTAATTGGTGCTACCTACTATAATTTAAAACTCCTTTTGACCATTGCCTATAGTAGAAGTACCAATTGGAGTAATGAAACAGATCCAGATTGTTCAAAAAACCTTAATTTGTGATTGATGATATCTGATACAACACTAAGCCTCACCATGGCAGTGTTGAGCGTTGGCTTTTACGAGCCGATCAGCGTTGGACATAGAGATGTCAAAATGAGTTTCGACCCGTGAGCTAACCCGGCTCACCACAGGTTCGAGCCAGATTGAGTTGAGAAAAATTCATTTTTTTTCAAAAGTGGGTTGAACTCAACCCGACTCACTTAACCCACGAGTTAAACGAATTCGAGCCAAGTTGAAGGTGGGTTGACCCGCTTAACCCACCAACATTTTTTTACAATTTTTTAAATTTTTTTTTAATAATTATTTACTACTCCTAATTATATAGGTTCACAATTTCATATTTTTAAATGCTAGAATATTACTTAATAATATTGAATAGTTTGAATGTTTAATTAATTTGATTGTCAAGTTATATACATTGATACTTTAATATTTAACTATAATTTTCATAGTAAATTACTCAAGCAACCGTCTTTTAAACAAAATTTTCCTAAATTAGCATGACAAAAATGTGTAATTTGTTTTATTTAGATTTTGTTGAATATCATGACATAAAATGTGAAATATTAACCATGTTTTCTTCGATTATATGGATACTTTCTTGGAAACAATTCATCATATATTGGTGGTGAGCATGAAGAAGACATTAGTTCTTTTTTTTTATTGTGATTGTTTTCTCATTAGTTGCTTAAAAAATTATTTAAATATTTGAATACTTAAAAATAAATAAATAATTTTTTTATGTGGGTTGGTGAGCCAACCCACTTAACCCACCAACCTGTGGTGGGTTGAACCGGGTTGCAAAATTTCTGGTTCACCATAAAGTGAGTCGGGTTGGGTTCACTCATTTTCAACTCGGCTCGTGGTAAGCTAACCCGTGTGAGCCGGGTTGGCTCACTTTGACATGTTTAGCTGGATGCCACTTTGTAGTGTTGAGCTCTACTTTATTTTCAACATTGTGTCTTATTGGTAAAATGACGATTTTTGCTTTGTTAACCGTGAGATTAAGCTAAAATTTTGACAGTTGATTCTAGACAAGTGAATCTTCATTTTGACTAGGGGTGATCATGGATTTGATTTTTAATGATCCAATTCACATTTATTTTAGATTCAAATAATTTGATCAAATTTTCGATCCAAATTCATTTTTTCAGCAAAACTAGTTTGGATATTTTTTTTAAATCCAGATCCAAATCTTTGGATCAAGATTTAAATCCAAACTAAATATTTGGATAAAGTTCAAAATCCTGATTCCATTTTTTTATAAAAGAAATTTAAATTGAATTTTCTAAAATTTATGACCTTAAGGCCGACACGATACAATTTGGCCAGAGCTGTTAATTTGGCCCAACCCACAAGGCTAGGGTCAAAAAATCCCATAAGGTAAAAAAGCTTTGTCCAGGTCTAGGACACATCCAAATCGTTAGGTCGGGCCAGGTCGACCCATGTAGGTCATCGGGTCAGCTCGATCTGTCTGACTCGTCGTGCCGGATCGTCGGGCCCGCCTTATCTATTCGGGTCTTCGGGCCTGCCTAACCCGTTTGGATCGTCAGGCTCGTTCAACTTTTTTGGGTCGTTGACCCCGATTGACTCGTTCAGTTCGTTGGACCTACCTAGCCCGTTTGTGTCTTTGGGCCTACCCGACCTATTCAAGTTTTCGGGCCCGATGACTCGTTCGAGTCGTAGGGCCCTCCCATGATGCTTTAGTCATCAGGGCCGCCCGACACTTTAGGGTCGTCGAGCCTGCCCGGCCCATACAGGTCGTCGAGCAAGGTCCGTCAGAGTATGAATTTATCCTAGTCCATCTTAACATTTAGCCTAACCCAACTAAAAGTTTAAATTAAAAATTTGGATTGGAGTTTTTGGATTATCTATATTTGAAAATCTTGATTTAGAGAATGGATATCCAATCCATAAAATATATAAAATGTAGATTAGATTGAAATCTAGATCCATTAAAATGTATTTTAAATGGATTGGATTTTTAATCAAATGGATTGGATCGAAACAAAAGTGGATCAGATCAAGAAAATTAGATTTTTTTTCCTACCCCTAATTTTGACCGGTGGGATTTTTGTTTTGAAGTATGTGGTTGGAGAAATGGTTTTCATCGTTTGGATGTATTTCATGTATAGTTCCAATTGCTCCGTTTTTCTGTTTTTTTTTCTTTTTTAGTTACTTTGGATGTTCTGTGTATACTTGAATTGGATTCTATAGTCCTAATTACTATGAAATTGAAATAAAAATGTTATTGTGGGTATATAAGATGATAATTGGTATGAAATGTTGTGTGAACATGCAAAATTATGATGTTTAAGAAATTTCAAAGAGAAATTCTATATGATAATATTTTAGTGTATGCAATGATATAAGAATTTGGTATTGATTGGTATCCTGACGTTCTAATAATATTAGTGTTCAAATAAAATAGTAGAACGAGTTATGTCGTAAAAAATACTATGAATCCTAGTCACTGGAATTAGTTACGTAGATTTTAAACATTTAATCTTCCAATTAATTCTAGAAATTTAATCCAATAAAGCTTCAGAGTCCAAGTGCTCTGGCTCGGCCTTGGTCCAAGAGATGCAGCAACTCGGTTCGCCAAAGGTGATGGCCAGGTTAGCCTTAGTCAAGCCCGTTTGGCTTGTTTCAATTCAAATTGGACCGTGCTGTGTTTTCCCTCCTACGTGTTTTACCAAATCTAAAACAAAGGCCATGGTCAAAATGCGACTCTATATTATTTTATTTTTTTCTATTCTTTTATTTTTCTAAAAACAACCCAAAGCTTTTATTTACTCTAGAAACATTATTAAAAACAAATTTTTAACTAAATTTTCACAAAACAATAAGTTTTAGAAAAAAAAACGAAATTTTATCTAATTTAAAAAAAAATACACACTAGACCAAATTAATAAAAAAAATATTGAAAAAATGTGTAAAAATAGAGAATTATCACTCGTTCATCGTAGAAACTAGCTCACCCGCTTAACTAAATCTATGAATTCTGAATTTGGATGACTTATGTATCTACCTATTACATGGTTACTTAAATAATTATTGATTAAAATCTTTTCATTATAAGATTATGAAGGTCTATAAATTCATCATGATACCACATGAACTTGAGCGTTAGAAAGTTTTTTATAGATGGATCTCATTTTGATCTTCAGCAACAACCTCAATTGATTTATAGAAGTTTATAGGTTAGTTGTCTAAAACACATTATTCTTTTCATCTTAAGTGAATCATACTCTTCCTTCAAGTAATAACATCATGTTTCAACTAAGTTTTTAACACCCCAAATTTTCACTTACTAAAACCTATAATTAACACAAATTACATATTTAAAATAAAACTTTCATTTCTCTCCTATTTAAAATCTCAATATAAAAAAAATTATTTTACAATCTAACCGAAATACTTCGCCCTTTAGAGTCCAAGCCAGTGACTAGATTGCTTTCTATTTTAATATACTGACACATCTTTAAAACCGAAATCATGATAAAATCACCTAATTCTGAACGAGACAATTTGATACTATTAATAGTTTCTTAGTAAAATTAACATCATACCAATACAACTTTTGTGTAGGTAAATCTGATGAGATAAATTTTAATTTTTGAATGATTTAAAAAGCTTTGGAGAATCTTATTAAAAACAATAATAATACTAAAAAAAATCTAAATTGAAACAAAATTAAAATAGAAAAAGGTTAAATACTTTTATAGGAAAAAAACTAAATCGAATCTTGTAAATAACATAAAAGTAAAAGTACAAATTAAAGTTTTAAATAAATGGTTATAAATTTTTAATAAACTGAGCTAACTAATTTCTTTTAGGCTGTGTTCTTTTGTGTGGATGGATTTGAGCAAGAGTGTAAAGATGGATTTGTGTGGATGGATATGTGTGTTTTTTAGAATAAATTTAGAGGGTAAAATGAGTGAATTTAGAGATCATTTTATGAAAATTACGAGATTTGATTGATGTGATAAATAAAATAAATTGTGAAAATAGATAGAATTTGAAAGTTACCAAAATACCCTTGATGGAAAAAGAAAATGATTTTGTAATTTGATGTTATAAAAATAATTAAAAAGAATTCATATGAATTAAAAAAAAATAAAATTATATAAAATTTAAAAATAAAATAATTTATATTAAAATTTTAAAAATATCAACACACATAACATCAGTTACGTAACCAATGTCACTTTTCCAATTGCACTAACACTGGTTATGTAACTGATGCCACACGCATGTCACCACACCGGTTATATAACCGGTGCGCATCCCCTCATTCACAACCCAACCATCTTCCTCCCCCCTCACTCACAGTCCAACCATCTTCCTGCACTCACACACCCACACCGGTTCATTCACTCACACCAATACAAAATGCCATTAAATAACACTACCACACACACTATTGTTGTTCTTCTGAAATAAGACCACCACACATCTTCAAACAGGATTAATTTGGTAATGTTACTTATAATACGCTCAAATCAGGGCATATATGCGAGGATGAAATATGAATTGCATTCCGAAAATCTGCTCTTACAAATCACTGCATATTCGCTAAGAAAAACACATAATTGTTACAAATTTATCCGTACCAAAACACACAAATAGTGACATCAACTCAAAAGAACAATGCGTTAATGTAAGATGAATAAGCACTTCGCCAATTACTTTCATCACAACTAAATTTTAATAATTTTTTTTACAACTTGCAGTGACTTTTTTCAGCTGGATATATAAAGGGATTATGAACATTGATTACGTCACGTGACCTTTGACAACACTTCGGTTTTTCTGGGGCTTTGTTTGAACCGAAACCGAGTGCAGTTTCCATAATTTTTATTTTTATTAATGTGTAATTAATTATGTAATAAATGAGTTATGACTTCTTAAGTAGAAAATGGAGTAATAACTTCCTAATTTTTATGTTTAAATTTTCCTAACATCCTATTATTAGAGAAAACGACTAAGTATATGGAAAAACTTTCTTCTTCAATTAACATAGTAATCTAAAAAGATTTAAAAAGCTGAAGAATTTTATCTTCAAAATATCTTAAACTAAATTTTAATGTCTCACATTATGTTAGTTACCGTTGACTTTGGCTGCCATAGTGCAGAAAAGAAAAGTTAGAAATCAATACCCGGTTTTGGAAGCAAGAAGTGGGAAGATCGACAGAGAATTAAAGAGGAAGACAGCTATTCTTCATTTCTTCTTAAATCAAAATACTAGAGTAACAGGGACTGTGGGGTAATTTGGATAAAAAATCGATCGGTGTAAAATTAAATTTTTTATAGATAAATTTATTATTTTTAATTAAAATAATTTTTTACATGATAATAGAATAAAAAAATGTCATTATCCCCTATTATATTATAAAATAATCATAAAAAATTATCAATAATTTGATTTGGTAGTTATTATTAAATTTGAGAATATTTTCCTTTTTTTTCTTTCATTTTCTTCGATTATGGGATTCTGATGAAATTTCTAACTTAATTGATGTAGGTGTATTTTTTTTTCATCTTCATCATGTATTTTCTTTTTGAAAATAAAATCAATTATTTTATTCTTTATCATCATTTTTCTAATATAAATTTATTATTTATCACTTATTTACAAAAGTATAAATTTATAATCATAATATACAACAGACAAATTTATCACATAAAAAAGAAAACAAATATTTAAGAAAGATAAAAAAATAAATTTATTAAAAAAAAATAATTGATTTAAAATATTTATTAACTCTTCGATTTCGGAGTGATGCCTGTTAAACAAAATAAGAGATTGATAGTGAAAATTAAAATAAAAAAAGGTAAGAAACAAATAGATCTACGACAATGAAAGGAAGAAAAAAGAAAAAAAAAGAAGAAAAAAGAGAAACTAAGAATAGAGAAAAAAAGAAGAAGAGAAATAACGTGAAACGGGTCTTAAAAATAGTTTTCTAAATTTTATATAAATAACATAATTATGTACAAATATATTTTTAAAAATATATAAAAAATTATATAACAAAACTTTGGGAGTCGCGACTCACGGTCATAACTAAAGTTCACCGCAAATTATATAACAAAATTATATTTAATAGGAATAAAAGTATTTCTATTTTAATATTAATTAATTAATTTTTATAAAAAATTAATATATAAATATATCATTAAATATTTACTGTAAAAATATATTTTTGAATTTTTAATATCAATTTTTAAAAAACATTATAATTGTAGAAATATCAAATGAGAATAATTCTATATAAGTAAAATAATTATATAAAATATTATACAATTATATACAAACCAAAAATTATTATGACAATCAAAGTATCTATTAATATTACAAACGATAATGAATTAAAATTGATAAAGTTAAAAAATACTTTTAAAATATTATAAAAAAAATAATATTCAAATTTAAAAATATTTCAAAAGTATTTTTACTCCATTTCTCTGACATGTCTATTTATTTATTTTTTAAATTTTAATAAAATATCTTTTTTAATAACACTAATAAATATTATAATATTTTACTCAAACGAACCAGTACATAAAAATATTAAATTAATAATAACATAGGATGTTTGCCTAAGTGAAACTTGAAGACAGTGACAAGAGAGGAGCAAAATGAAGTGATGAGAAACTGAAGTAGTTAAGTTTTGATAATTTGTCACACAATTGTGAGTAGAGGTAGGTAAAACAAACTACACTTAACTGAACTGTTAAAAATTACAGTAAATCAAAAAGTAGTTAGTATAAACTGAACTGAAAATTAATTGAGACGAATTGAACTAAAAATTAATTAAGAAGTACTTAATTGAAATATTTTTTGTTTTATCAAACTACATTGAGTTGAATTGCATTAAACTTAATATGAACTTAACTTAACTATTATGTACCTTAAACTATTCCAAACAACATCATTTTTCAATCAAACTGTAAAATTTTTTAAATGATGCAATATTTTTGAATCGAACTATTTTTGAATTGTATTAAAGTTTTAAAACACCTTGAAAAAAGAGAAAAATGAACACATAATGGTTAAATTCGTCTAACTCGATCAAATTTCTGTCTAGGCCAACTAGGTCAAATTCGAACGAATTTTGACGGGGTCGACCGAGTCAAATTTGGCCAAATTGTCTAAATTCGGTCAAATTTCAGTCGGGGTCAACTCAACCGAATTCAGTCAAGGCCAACTCGACTGAATTCAACCAAATTTTGATCATGGCTGAATTCGGCCAAATTTTTGCCAGGCTTACTCAACCGAATTTGCCCTAATTTAAGTCGGGTCCACTCTGTCAAATTCAATCAAATTTCGGTCAAAGTCGATCCAGCCAAATTCAGCTAAATTCTACCAAACTTTGGTCGTGGCCGACATAATCAAATTCGGCCAAATTTCGGTTAAGGTCGATTAGGCCAAAGTCGGCCAAATAACGATCGAGGTCGAATTTTTGGTTAAGGCTGACTCGGCCGAATTTGGTCAGGATCGACTCGACCAAATTTTATTCATGGCTAACTCATTCGAATTCAGCTAAATTCAGGCAAGGGAAGACTCAATTGAATTTGGACAAATTTCGACCAAGGCCGATTTGGTCAAATTCGACCGAATTTTGGTTAGGGTTGACTCAGCCGAATTTGATCAAATTTTGATCGTGGTTGACTTTAACAAATTCATCAAAATTTCAGTCGTGGTCAAATTCAATCAATTTTTGGTTATGGTTTGACCTGACCCGTCTCAACCTTTGGTTTGGTCTGACTCGTCTTGACCTTTAACCTAGGCCGACCTGTCACAACCTTTTGCTTGGCCGGCCCATCTCTACCTCCAACCTGAGCTGACCCTCTTGACCTTTGTTCTAGATCGACCTATCTCAACCTTTGGCCTATGTACCTATATGCTACTATGTATTAATGAGCAATTAACTGAATTGCAACTTTAGATGTTCAATTTTTTAAAACTAAACTATAAAATGGTTTAGTTAAGTTATTATTGTAAATAGTTTAATATTTTTAGTATAATATGGTGCATTTATTCGACAGTTCAATTCAGTTTAGTTAATTTTGCTCACTCTTAATTGTGATGTAAGGTTTAAAACCGACAAAAAGAAGAAACCAATTAAAAAGACACATGGAAAGCGATTTTGAAAGGTGTTGACATATCGGTATAAAACTTGGGAGAGAGATTTCCAGATGGACTATTTAACCTTTACACCTCAATCGACCATCATGACGTCCCTTGGCTGATCAGAAAATTTTAAAGGACAATTGGAAATAGGCCTTAGCCATTATAAATATTTTTAATGTAATTAATAATTATGGATAAGTTTCTTCTTATCTTAGAGATGTTTTAGCAGAAGAGGAATGATTTCATTTACCATTTTCTTATCTTTGTAAATACTTGTTTTGTAATTTTTTCTTTCAAATATAAAAAGTTTGTACCAACTTGAAGACATGGACATAATTGGCTAAACTTCGTTATCAATTTTGTGATTATTTTACATTTATATTATTTTCATAAATTCGATTATAGGAAATGTGCGTTATTTTCTAACAAGCCGGCCTATCTCAACTTTTGACCTATAGACATATGTGATATTATGAGTTTCTTCAATGAAGTACTTTTATGTTAATGAGCAGTTAACTAAATCACAATTTTAGAGGTTCAATCGAATTATAAAATGGTTTAGTTAAGTTATTATTGTAAATAGTTTAATATTTTTGGTATAACATGATTTAATTATTTGACAGCTCAATTCAGTTTGGTTAATTTTGCTCAACCTAAGTGTGAGGTTCAAAACTAAAAAAAGAAAAAACCAATTATAAAGACACATGGAAAGCGATTTTGAAAGGTGTTGACATATCAGTAAAACTTGGAGTGAGGTTTCCAAATGGACTATTCAACCTTTACAGCTCAATCGACTCAAGGCTGGAAGCAGTGTACCATCATGACGTCCCTTGGCCGATCGAAAAAATTTAAAGGACAATTGAAAATAAGCCTGATACGTAGAGCTATTATAAATAGTTTTAATGTAATTAATTATTATAGATAAGTTTCTTATTGTTATCTTAGTGATATTTTAGCAAAAAAGGACTATTTCATTTACCATCTTCTTATCTTTGTAGAAGTTTAGAGATATATGATGCACAGTTCATGTGACTATAAATAGGAAGGTAACCCAAGTTCTACATACTTGGATTTTGTAACTTAAAGTACAATTAACTTTAACAAGACTCTTCGTTCATTGTTTTTATTCTTTGGTTTATAATCAACTCTATTGGTGTGCTTTTTACTTCTTCCGTTTCAGAGCCTGCACCTCTAAATTTCTTTCCAAATTGTTAGAACGGATGTCGACATCCACAATAGTATTTCAGTTTGTGTTACAGATGTCAATATCTGCAACCTATTTTTAATTTTTAATTTTCATATATAATTTTTTTGGTTTGATTGTGATTTATTTATCGAATAATTATACTGTAATTTGTATAAACATTAATATAATGGTTTCCCAATTTTTTTTAATTATATGAATCAAATTTCATTAAAAGAAGGTTAAAATACCTTTTTGGTCCCAATTTTCATCAAGTTTTGTTAAATAAGTCCTAATTTTGGTTTTGCGTTCAAATATGTCTCAATTTTCGTCAATTTTGTTCAATTTAGTCCCAATTTTGTCCTTATTGAAGATGTGACCAAATTTAATTTTTATATCAAAGTTATAATGATGTGAAATTTAATAATTATATAAAAAATATGAATTTTAATATAAAAATTAAATTTGGTTTCAATTTGGAGATGAATCAAATTGGTTCATGTTAACAAAAATTGGGACTAAATTGAACAAAAATAACAAATATAAGGACCAAATTGAATATAGAACATTGACTTTGACATGTGACAAGCTGTTGGGTTGACACGTGGACATTTAAAAAAAAAACCACGATGTGACACGTGGTAGTCACTGTTCATGGTCGTTAATGATTTAAACGGTATTAGCAAAAAAATGATCTAATTGAACAAAATTGACGAATATTGGGATCTATTTTGAACACAAAACCAAAATTAGGATTTATTTGACAAAACTTGACAAAAATTGGGACCAAAAAGGTATTTTAACCTAAAAAAATTAAAAAATATGTTAATAAAAAAGTGTATTGCGGACTCGCAATAGTATTTCAGTTTCTGTTGCGAATGTCGACATCCGCAACCAATGTTTTTTTTTTAATTTTCATATATAATTTTTTTGGCTTTGATTGTTGACCCATTTGATCCGGTAAAAATACTATAATTTGTATAAACATTAATATAGTGATTTTTTTTTAATTATATGAATTCGATTTCATTAAAGAAAATTAAAAAAATTGTTAATAAAAAAGTGCATTACGGATATTGACATCCGCAATAGTATTTCAGTTTGTCTTGCGGATGTCAACATCCACAACCTTTTTTTTTTCATATATAATTTTTTTGGCTTTGATTGTTGATCCATTTCATCCAGTAAAAATACTATAATTTGTTTAAACATTAGTACAATGGAGAGTTAATTTTTTTTCAATTATATGAATATGATATCTTTAAAAAAAATTAAAAAATATGTTAATAAAAAGGTGTATTGCGGATGTCGATATCCACAATAGTATTTTAGTTTGTGTTGCGGATGTTGACATCCACAACCTATTTTTCTTTATTTTCATATATAATTTTTTTTGGCTTTGATTGTTGATCCATTTAATTCAGTAAAAATACTATAACCTGTATAAACATTAATATAGTGGTTTGTTATTTTTTTTTTCAATTTTATGAATCTGATTTCATTAAAAAAATAAAAAATTATGTTAATAAAAAAGTGTATTACGGATGTCGACATCTATAATATTTCAGTTTGTGTTGCAGATGTTGACATCTGCAACCTATTTTTTTTCTTTCATGTATAATATTTTGGCTTTGATTGTTGATCCATTTGATCCAGTAACCATACTATAATCTGTATAAATATTAATATAGTGGTTTGTTATTTTTTTTCAGCTATATGGATCTAATTTCAATAAATAAAAATGATGTAATGAAAAAGTGTATTGCAGATGTTGACATCCATAACACGAATAATTTACCGAATGTCGACATCCGTACTACAAAAAATTAAAAAAAGATGATTTATGGATGTTGACAACCGCAATAGAAACCGCTATACCGGATGTCGACATTTGTATTACAACACTTCATAAAAAAATAACTCCAACCCATTATTTGTTGCTACAGAATCTGCAAGCATTACATGATTATCCTAGGGAGGAAGTTGAGCAGAAGAGCAACAATGTAGGATTATTTCATAATACTCCTTGAATGGTTTTCTCAAATGATGGTTCTATAGGCCGAGGAGAATAAGATGCAAGCTTCGCTTCTGCCCCCAAAAGGCCATAATTCAAAAGGAAAATGGTTTACTGACTACCCATTTTGACTACTTTTTTACTCTCTTAGATGGAAAATGGTATTTACTTTTTTCTTTTTACTTTCATCAAATGGACTGGCACGTGATTGAAGGGGTTAATGAAATTAACCTACCACTAACTTTCTTATCGTCACCTACCATTAACTTCCTTGTCCTCAAAGTAAAAAAAGAATCCAAAAGTTGTTTTTCAAAAAAAGTTTGTAGACCCTCACATATCACCGTGCCTAGTAGACCAAAAGCAGTTTTCTTCTCCACCGTGTCTCCGAAGTCCACCGTCCTTGCGAAGTCCACCGTGCTTGCGAAGTCTACCGTGCCGGTAGTCTCTTTCAAAAATCCACCACCCCGAAACACCGAAAGATACCTTCTTTGTTCCATTGTGTGAGTGGTAACTGATCCCTACGAAATCCAGTGAAAGGGGTTTTTGAACATGCAGTGATTGGCGCAACATTTGGTCTCTTCATCCCTTGTTCTTGGTTCAAAGTCTTCTTGGGCGTCAACACAATGTTCTCCATTTGTCGGGGTTTCTTCCATTTAGTTAAAGGTAAGCTTTTTTGTTTTCCCCAAGCATTGACGTTGTGGTTTGATGAAGCAAAAAGCGGTGACTGTTTACTATGTTGATTTTTTTGAACTTCAGATTTTGGTGGTCGTGGTTGTATCGTTTTGGTGTGGCATTGAAAAATGTATCTCTAATAATGGTGGATTTTATCACAAACATTAATCTGGTTCCAAAAAGATAGTCATAGTGATCAATTATAGTTCTTAGCAACATTACAAAAAGGAATTTTTTGAAAAAATCATGTGTTTTACGTTTGATAGAAATGAACAAAATTGGTAGAAGTCTAGGTAGTGCAATTGTTTTTTAAGGTTCAATTTTTAGAAGTAGATTTTTAGAGTCCGTATACCTCTTTACACTTGCTTAGGTAGTTTTAGTTCACTATTTACTTACTTTTTTAAGATTTGCATGATAATAGTTGCGTTGAATCTAGTTTTTGATTGGTAGTGTGTTATTAAATTGTAATATTGAGTGGATGATTTCTAGTAATTTTGATCAGTGCATTTGTCTTGACAAGTATTTTACTGAAGTTATCCCTCCTTTTAATTGTTCAAAATAATTGAGGAACTTTTGCATATAATGTAAAATAAAGACAATTAAGAGTAAAGGTAAGCATACATGTTGGCTCTATTTGGTCAAAGTCTCTCTTAGTCCTTTCCAAAACTGTCGGGCTTAGCATTCTTATCCTAATACCTTCAATTGATGCTGCTCCTCCATAATTAATGTAGTTGACGAAACTATAATAGAATAAATAGTAGTAGTTGTAACTAGCAAGTAATCTACTCATTTTCTACTGTTCTAAGCCTTAGAGCATTCTCAGTGATAGGAAATCATACCAATTCATGAATCATCAGAGAATTGAAATCCATATGTAAGCCATCACTTGATATATGTAGTTTTAAAACAAAAACAAAATATTGATCTTAATACTCCCAAATAGAACTACTTTAAAACTATTATTTATTCATTCACAATGCAGTATCTTCTACTTAATCTAATTTAGTCATTCATAATGCAGTACCTTTTATAAAGAAGATAATCTAATTTTATCTTTTATACAAAATCTCAATTGTTAGTGTTGTATAAGTATACCGTAGTCCATCTTTTTTTTAGAGCTTAGTTGTATAAATTGATTTAACTTATACGCAAAACTTATAGAAAAGTTTATTGAAATAAGATATATGTATTGAATGATCATTAAATGTTTATTCTTCTTGCTTTGTTATTTGGTTGCTTTAATAATGTTTTTGGCTTTCCGCTCTTGGTTGACTTAGAAGGAATTTTCTTTCTACTTTCGATTATAAGTTTTTTGATCCCATGAATTTAATTGAATGAATTCAATAGTATGCATATTACGGATAATTAAAAGTATTATGTAACATTTTTTCAATCTTATTTATTTTGGTCTTAGGTTATTACAATTGTTTAATAGTTCAATTAATTATATGGCAGGGAAAATGGAAGTGAAATCTTCTCTGCATTCATGGAATAAGGGTAAGATGACCAAGATGGAGAAGGATGCCTAGGTCAATTTTCACTCCTTAGGACCATTTAAATGAAAATTTGTTTACTAATTGTTCAACTAAATTATACTGTCGTGTATATAGGTGAGGATTGTGCATCGTTGTGATACGAAATACATTGTTGAAGTAAACAATGTAGTCAAAGCGACCCACCTAAGCGGATTGAAAGAACACCATTTAGATGGTGTTTGTCTTTGGACAAGGTGTTTGAAATAAATTGCCCTTTGGTTAGGGAAGTTTTGAATTAGTGGGTTGTAGATGGGGAATTCATTCGTGTTGGCCAACACTTAGTTCGCTTATCAATATATGATGTTTGTATATGCTTAGGTCTTAGTATGCTTAGGTCACCAGCAGATGCTACCAGTTATAACCTGACAGCCTCTGGGGCCCGAGGAGGGGTAGCCAGGGATGTTACAAAGCATAACTGGTAGCATCTGTTAGTGAGCCAGAGGTGTTAAAGGTCAGGTTAGGGGTTCGATTCCCACTGGCAACAACCCACCCAGTATGAATGGATGGAGAAGGGTGATGGGTTGGGGTGCATTGGGCTGTAGTAACCTGACAGCCTCTAGGGCCCGAGGAGGGGTAGCCAGGGATGTTACACATGTCGTACTTATTGGTTAAGTACGTTGTCTCAAACGATACAACATCCCCAAACTCCATAAAGGCAGCCCTACTCACATCAACCCAAAATACGTTGCTTATTCGATTATGTGAATCCATATCAATTTCAAAAAAGAAATCTTTGTTCAATTCCCTCATAGCTGAAAAGTGGTTTAACAAAGCTTGTCCGCCACCTTCCTTCCCTAAAGCACGTCATGGTTACGTTCATCTACCACACTACTAATCATCCACATATCTTGCTTTCTAATCGTTGTCATGCATGTTGGAAATTGCTTTCTTTGTGTTGGAAGAGTCTTCGTTTCGGGTGGAATGGAAGACACACACTTCCCCTCACGGGAACAAACTGTAACATCCCGACCGGATATTATGGATTTAAATAATAAAATAATAAAGTAAATAATAAAAATTCATTTATTATAACTGATATTCCTAAAACGCGGGAAAATTAAAATTTTTTATTACTTTCACAATAAACCAAAATTTCATAAGTATAAATAAGATTGTAATTATCCAAAAGTCCAGAATATTCATAATTACAAATTATTTGAAAGCATAAAAACTTCACAAAAGTTCTGATAAAATGTTCTCCCAAAAGTAGCCTGCTCCGTCTCTAGGCCTCACCAGATCCACCTGCAATAACATCTGCTCCCGTGTACCGCGTACACGATCATCGCCAAACACAAGCAGATAGGGTGAGCTAATAAATTACACACACACACACACACACACACACACACACACACACACACACACATATATATATATATATATATCACACAAACACACCAATACTGCTGCAGTAAAATCACTTGGCGGGGGACACGTACCGCTAGGCGCTGCCCGCTTCCAAACCGCCTGGAAGGTATGATGAGTCGAACCTTGGCTTAAATTCAATATTTAAATTTTTGGGAATTTAATATTATTTTTGCGTTTAAAAATTGTATTTAGTTGCATACTATATTATTGGGTATTATTGAGTTGAATAATGCAACTGTAATTTAATTTAAGTCCTTAAGAGTGTAAATAATGAATACTAGTATTTTTACCCGTGCAACGCACATCGAATTTTAAAATTATAAAAGTATAATTAAATTTAATATAAATTTTATTTTATAAAATTCAATAATAATATTTTAATCGATTTTATGATAAAAATGTATTTAAATTATTCATATATGTTTTTAATATTTTAAATAATATATTAAGATTTAGTTAATTAAAATTAAGAAATTTAATTTAATTTTAAATGAAATATTGAGTAAAAAATGTAGAAAAATATAATAGTTAATTCTCTAATAATAAAAATGATGGACGATATAGAAATTATTGAGTAGACTACGATACAAAAAATGTGAAGAGTAAACGATATAAAGCTACAAATGATAGATCATTATAAATGTAATGTTTAATTAGTCAGATAGTACTCACTCTCTTCAGATGTGTCAGAGTTTGGTACTCGCTTTTAAAAATGTGTCAATCGAGTCCCAACTTTTGAAAAAATGTCTCAATTAGGTTCCTTTCACTCTTGTAAATCATTTTAAATATCGATACCGTTAATGACGTTAATACTTTTTTCTCAAAGGGATCTAATTGACACCTTTTTAAAAACGGGTACCAAACTGACATATTTGAATAAAAGTGAGTATTATCCGACTAATTACACCTAAATATAAATAGTAGATTCTTTAAAGATACAAATGTTAGACTGCAAACAAAATATAAATAGTAAACAACCAAAACTTACAAAATGTAGACTATGTAGACAAATATACATAGTACACTATGCAAAAATTCAAAGGTTAGACTCTGGTGGACTCCTCTATTGAAGTCCTTTTTTCACAATTTTTTTGGATTTTGAATTTCAAATTTTAACTTTGCTCCCATATTTTATAGGTTTTAAAATTTAAAATTTAAATTCAAACTTTATTACTATATATTT
>Ga0214544_1004203_pt1 | contig 29054 bp, 10 predicted proteins | sample CNSS3metaG_FD_160074 | JGI IMG/M metagenome (GOLD analysis project Ga0214544, IMG submission 160074) | Root nodule microbial communities from cowpea collected in UCLA plant growth center, Los Angeles, California, USA - CNSS3 | ecosystem: Host-associated > Plants > Roots > Nodule | place: USA...
TTTATATATATATATATATATATATATATATATATATATATATATATATATATATATATATATATATATATATATATATATATATATATATATATGTGTATATATATATATATATATATACATATATATATATATATGTATATATATATATATATATTATAAACATAATATATATAAAAATTTGAAAGTAATCTAAAAAAAATAAAAATATTAAAAAATTTTACAAAAATGGCGAGTCACCCCGCTAGCCTGTCCTATGGCGAGGCAAGCTGCAGATTCTAACCTGTTTTCCATTGGCAAACTAGCTTTGTCCAATCAATTTTTGGCAAGTGAAGAATAGAACGAGTTAAATTGGGTTGGACAGTCAACACAGGCTAGACAAACCCGTGTTGTCACCCATAATTTTTTCCTCTTTGTATTATTCATAATTCCACTAGTTCTTCCTAAGTCTCTAAAAGCCATGACTTATCTGATTTTGCTAACAATGAGACAAAAACAATTTCTTTTCATATCCATTATTCAAAATAAATGTGTATGAAATAAAGTTTTATTGTCTTTTAATTTTGTTTTACACCTTTTAAGAAAAAGAAAAATAAATTTTTGACAATTTTTTTTGCAAACTTGACAAAGTTTTTATATGTAAAATTAAATTAATTAATTTTTTTTTTAATCAAAATAAAATAATAAAATAGTATTTTTTTTTATCTTTTTAAAAATAAAGTAGTTTGTTAAAATTGTTAAAATTTTATTTGTGAAAATATCATACCCTAAGAAAATTTCAATCTTTCATGTATTATTATATCGTAAAATAAAATTCATGAGTAAAATTACAAAACAATTACTTACTATCCCTTTATTTTCAATTAAATATTATGACTATTTCTCTCTCTCCCTATCTTTCTTTTAGAATTACATCTCATATATGATTTAAAATAATCTATCCCAATCATCTCTAACTGTCATTTTTTTTATTTCTATTTCTAAGATAATTTTAAAAATAAAATCATAATTAGTTAAAAAATTTAAATACTACAATTCATAATTACATAACCCTTGAGAGTTTTTCTATGCATACCAGGAGATATTGTGTTGATTCTAACAAATTCTATCTATGAAATATAAGATTGATACCTAGACCCAATATAGCCCTCATAACTAAAGGTTCTATTAATAAAAAAAATTTATTACACATCACAATATTCATAAGTTTAAGGGAAAATTTTACACTTTCATAATTAATTAATATAGGACAAAAGGAGAGTCGCTTTTGTAATGTGCGTAAAAAATGTCACATCCAAAAGTTTTTTGAACACCAACACCACAATCGTGGCAAATAATATATTTATAGACACAAATAATAACATGTCAGGCAACATAATAATATCAGCACGTAAAAGATTTAATAAATACAGATATATCAGATAAAAATATATATATATATATATATATATATATATATATATATATATAAACGACACATTTATTTTAATTATAAATAAACATGCATTTAAAGAAAATATTGAATATTTTACAAATGTCATAGTTTTCATATGTAGTTGAAGGATAACATTAATAATATTATCATTTATAAGAGGATAAAATAAAAATACTACATATTCTATTATATATTAGTGAAAAAGAGCCTTCATATAAACCTAAGAATAATTATTATTATATAATAAATAATAGTCTATTATACTGTTCGAAGAGGTTATTTATTTAAAAGTGTAAATAGACTGGAAATAAATTGATAAGAGAATAATAGTAATAACAATAACTATTATTATTACTAGCAAAAATACAGGCGCGAATGTTCGCATTTTTTTATTTTTATAAGAATTTGAGTTAAGATCAATAATATTTACTTTAGAAATATATATATATATATATATATATATATATATATATAATAAATTTTAAAATAGTTATTAAATAAAATAATTGTTAAAAAAAGAATTTTTTTAATAACGGTAAAAATAAAAGATATTTAAAAAATGGTTAAAGATAAACTAATTATAAAATAATTAATTTTTAAAATAATAATTAAGGATAAAATTGAAAAACGAAAAGTGGACTTCTATCGTTTATACTAAAAATTAAATATAAAAATAAAAATAATAATAAAATTAAACAGTATTGTTTTATCGTTTATTTTAAAAAAAATGAACTTCTATCGATTAATTGCTCACTAATTGAATTATGTATTTTATTTTCTCATCTTTCTTCGATGTTCTCTTATTCTAAACATCGCGCACACTTCATTTTTTAATTCAATCACTACGGTGTGAAAGGTCATGCCGCCTTGCTCTCGTCATCTCACCATACCGCCTTCAGTATAATTTCAACACCTCACACCCTACTCAACTAATATGTTTTTGTTTGAACCTTAACTCTAACTAACATTTTATCATTTTCTTATGTCTTTTATATTTTTCTCATATTTTTATACTCATTGCTTCACTACTCCCTTTTTACCTTTTTTTTTCATCGTCTTATAATATTTTTCTTAAATATCTAGGTTTTTACCGATTTTGAAACTCTATGTTTTCCACTTTGACAAAATAGTTATTTGTGTGAAAGGTGAATACAAATCAATTTAAGTTTGTCCTTTGAATTTTTTTTATTGAAAGTTTACAATTTGTTTATGTTATTGTTTATACACTTGCTATATATAATTTGAGGAAAATCATTATGTTTCAATTGTTTAAGAGGGACCTCACTATTATGGTGTTGGTGTTCAAAAAGCTTTTGGATGTGACATTTTTTACGCACATTACAAAAGCGACTCTCATTTTGCTCTATATTAATTAATTATGAAAGTGTAAAATTTTGTGATGTGTAATCAAAACTTTTTTTATTAATAGAACCTTTAGTTATGAAGGCTATTGTGGCTTTAGGTATCAATCTTATATTTCATAGATAGAATTTGTGAGAATCAACACAATATCTACTCGTATGCATAGCAAAACTCTCACGGGTTATGTAATTATGAATTGTAGTATTTAAATTTTTTAACTAATTATGATTTTATTTTTAAAATTATCTTAGAAATAGAAATAAAAAAATGGCAGTTATAGATGATTGGGATAGATTATTTTAAATCATATATGAGATGTAATTCCAAAAGAGAGAAAGGGAGAGAGAGAAGTAGTCATAATATTTAATTGAAAATAAAGTGATAGTAAGTAATTTTTTTGTAATTTTACTCATGAATTTTGTTTTACAATATAATAATACATGAAAGATTGAAATTTTCTTAGGGTATGATATTTTCACAAATAAAATTTTAAAAATTTTGACAAACTACTTTATTTTTAAAAAGATAAAAAAAGTACTATTTTATTATTTTATTTTGATTAAAAAATAAATAAAAAATTAATTAATTTAATTTTACATATAAAAACTTTGTCAAGTTTGTAAAAAAAATTGTCAAAAATTTATTTTTCATTTTCTTAAAAGGTGTAAAACAAAATTGAAAGACAATAAAACTTTATTTCATACACATATTTATTTTGAATAATGGATATGAAAAGAAATTGTTTTTCTCTCATTGTTACCAAAATCATATAAGTCATGGCTTTTAAAGACATAGGAAGAACTAATGGAACTATGAATAATACAAAGAGGAAAAAATTATGGGTGACAACACGGGTTTCTCTAGCCTGTTTTAACTGTCCAACCCAATTTAATTCGTTCTATTCTTCACTTGCCAAATATTTATTGGACCAAGCTAGTTTGCCAGTGGAAAACGGGTAAGAATCTGCAGCTTGCCGCGCCATAGGACGGGCTAGTGGGGTGACCCGCCATTTTTGTAAAAGTTTTTAATATTTTTATTTTTTTTAGATTACTTTCAAATTTTTATATATATTATGGTTATAATATATATATATATATATATATATATATATATACTAATAAATAAATATTTAGAGCATATTTAATTGTCTAAGTATTTTTTAAGTTTCTAATTTATCAATTAATATTTTTAATTGGATAAATTAAAATAATTATTAGATTTACATGTTAAATTATGCTATTATTAAATTAATGTCATGCATCTTGCATGTTATCATGTTAATGACATGATTGCATGTTATAAATAAGCCATGCTTAATTGCAAATTTTATATGCACAGCATACCCCATAATTGGCAACTCTAAGCGGGCGGCACCATGAGACGACATGTAGCATAACTTATTGACAAAATTGAGAAACTCTCCAATGAAGGGCATCAAACTGAAAGTGTCTCAGTGCATATTCCTTCAACCCAATAACGAGAGGGTCCTTCATGTCATACAATTGGGCAACGTCGAACCAGGAGACCACTCTCCATGGACGAGGTAGAAGCTCTTGTACGCACGGTTGAATAACTTGGCGTTGGGAGAGGTATGATGTTATTAATAATATCAATATCAGTTTACCTGTATGTGGATAACTGACTTTCTAATAACATTTATACCATCAAGAAGCTGGCGCGAGGTTAAGCTATGAGCTTTTTCGGATGCAGACCACATGACTCTTAGGGATCCAGAGGCGGAATTACGTTGGGACTAAGGGGGGCCATGGCCCCCCCAATTTTTTTTTTTTGTTACATTTAATTTAATATATGATTTTAAATAATTTTTTTCAAATTTAATATTTTAATAAATATTTACACATTTATATTTTTTATGTTTTCTTTTTCACATTTATTTTTTAAATATTTTTTAAATAAAAATAATTATTTTATTAATATTATTTTCAAATGGTTATTTGTTTAATTTAATTATTTTTTATTTTTTAAAATTGAACCATTGATTATACTAAAATTATAAAAATTATTTATATCTAATTTTATAATTATAATAATAATTATTGTAATTTTATTATTTTTTATTATCATAAAAAAAGTAAATACAATGTTTTGACTAGTTTATATAAAAATTTTAGGATTACTCTTTTTTTCCTATTTTCGTTCAAAAATATTAAGTTGTTCATCTAGTTTTTTTTAATCTCAATTTGGTCCAAATTTTAAAAAATTATGTAATTTTGTCCTTTTTTGTTAAATTTATTAAATCAAATCAATAATTTTTCATCAAAATTCGATTTGCTTTGTTGGTATAATTGGCATAATCGTAGTATCAATTTTGATGGAAAATCTTTGTTCCGCTTGAAAAAATTTAACGAAAAAGATAAAATTGCATTAGTTTTATGAGATCGAGACCAAATTGTAACTAAAAAACACTATAGGACCTATATAATATTTTTAGACAAAAAAATGGACCAAATAATAATTTAACCAAAATTTTGACACCCCCAACATATTGTATGAAGTTCCGCCACTATAGAGATCTAAAGGTATGATAGATCTTTGTTTTGTTTTTTTCTTACTACAATTCTTATTAATACTAATTTGATGTAATTCTAATTTGATATGACGGGATAAATGGAACACATTAGTGCACGCGGCAAGAATTCCCCCTGAGCGAAGGAGGGCTAAGTCTATACCTCAGGAGCTCTTTGATAGAGTCGTAACTGCTCATACTCTTGGATAGAGTCTATATAGATAGATTCTAGAAGACTGCCTAGTATGTAGGTATATTTGTTAAAATAAAAACAATTTATCTTATTCTAACTTTTGAATAATGATAGTGAAGTATCTGTCTTAAAAATTGCTTTGCTTTTATAATTAACTATGCAAAATAATTTATAATTAACCATGCAAAATAATACTTAATGCTAATTGTAATTATGATCACGACTTAAAATAATATTTTACTTTCTCGAGGATTAAATGAAATATTAAATTCATTATATATAGAGTTACTTGAATGTGATAAAATGTAGTTCTTATCAAATATGAAGAACTTTGGACGATTACTTGATTGGCCGTCAGCCTATTCTATCATTGTGAATATATTGACGTAATAATACATATTCTTTTATCAGATAAGTCATGGCTTTTAGAGACTTCGGAAGTACTAGTGAAATTATGAATAATACAAAGAGGAAAAAATTATGGGTGACAACACGGGTTTGTCTAGCCTGTTTTGACTGTCCAACCCAATTTAATTCGTTCTATTCTTCACTTGCCAAAAATTGATTGGACCAAGCTAGTTTGCCAGTGGAAAACGGGTTAGAATCTACAGCTTGTCGCGCCATAGGACGGGCTAGCGGGGTGACCCGCCATTTTTGTAAAAAATTTTAATATTTTTATTTTTTTTAGATTACTTTCAAATTTTTATATATATTATGTTTATTATATATATATATATATATATATATATCAATAGTTGACATCTTTGTAATTGTTCATGAAATATTATAAAAATATATATATTTGTATAATATTAAGAGTCCTACGTCAGAATAGAATATTATCTATATTTTTAATATCTCCTAAAGATTTTAATTAAAATTATCCATGATTCAATCTTCAGAATATCCACCAATAATATCCCGAACAACTCTCACTGAGTATGTTCCTCTTCTGCTCATGCAACAAGTACATATGAAAGAATAAAAAAAGAGAGGAGTGAGGTTTTTATAAGCATTAAATATCAATCTTAATAAACTCAACAAACAATACGAACACGGGGGACTGGGGGCCTAGAATTGGACCTACAACTCCCCAAATACAAACACTCTGACATTGGTTTAATCTCAACTTATTGAAACCAGACTTAATTGACATAGTCTTGGATATTTTCAAAGGTCATAATAGAATGTGATGACTATTAAATCATGTCATTGTATAAACTATACACAAAGAATATAAAACAACGTTAATTTGTACATGCTATTTTCTTTTATCCAAGCTCACTGAATAAAATAATATTTACTTTTACTTTACATTCATTTATTTATTTATTAATTATAAAATAATGATAAAATAAGACTCAAATCAAGAACTTTAAATAAATAATTAGATAAGGATTAGAATGTTATAAATGAATATAATAATAAAAATATAAATTAAACAGGACTCGTACGTAACTGGAGATATATTAAATGAAATAAATAAAAAGGATTAGTTCATAACTAGAGATAAATAAAATAAAATAAATAAACAGGATCACTAGATAACTGAAAATAAATAAAATAAAATAGATAGTAGGACCAATGCATAAATGGAGATTAAATAAAATAAATAAATAGGACATGTGCATAACTGGAGATTAATAAAATAAAATAAATAAGCATGACCGATGATTAAATAAAATAAATACATAGGACTAGTGCATAACTGAAAATAAAATAAAATAAGTAAACAGGATCAATGCATAACTGGAAATCAAATAAATAAATAGGATTAGTGCATATTTGGAGATTAATAAAATAAAATAAATAAACAAGACCAATGCATGAGTGAAGATTAAATAAAATAAATAAACAGAACCAGTGCATAACTGGAGATAAATTAAATAAAATAAATAAACAGAACTCGTGCATAATTAAAGATAAATTAAAATAAATAATCAGGATCAGTACACCACTAAACTTAAGATAAATTAAATAAATATAAGATGACAGACTTATGTGATGATTACAATTTTCATCTGATTTAAGTAAAATTTAATTGTCATGTCTAGTCTTGTACTTGATTAATAATTAAATATTTTACTTAAATAAAATTTAGTTATCAGGTCTCATCTCGAACTTGCTTGATAATTAAATATTTTTCTTAAATAAAGTTTAATTATCATGTCTAGTCTCAGGCTTGCTTGATAATTAAATATTTTTCTTAAATAAACTTTAATTATCATGTCTAGTCTCGGATTTGTCTGATAATTAAATGTTTTTCTTAAATAAAGTTTGATTATCATGTATAGTCTCAAATTTGCTTGATAATTAAATATTTTTCTTAAATAAATTTTAATCATCAATTATGTCTAGTCTCGGACTTGCTTGATGGTAAATCTTTATCATGTTGACTCTCAAATTCACGTGATAAATAATACTTATACATAAAAATTTAAAATAAAAAAATAATAATGATAAAAAAGGATATTAATCAAATTGAAGTTTTTAATAATTTGTTTTTATAAAAAAACTACATAACCCTGATTTCTCATTTTGAATGAGAATACGTAGGAGCAAGGTCAAACACCTTGTCGGGATCAAATATAAAATTTAAAAAATGTTTTCTTCATTCATATTAGTATGTTTTGTTTTGTTTTTTTGGAAAAATAAATATATTAAAAGGGAACCGTCTTAGACGAAGGTGTGGTGCCACACATAACTGACTCCCGGACCTGATACGGTTTCGGAGACCACATTTTAGGTTTTACATAGTTTCCCAAAAACTATGGTGGCGACTCCCCTTTGTATGATTTATATTTTAAAACGATGTTATTTTTTATGTCCGCCGTACAATCGCAATTTTTTTCTGAGGTTGTGACAGTATTAGAATGCAATGTGTAAATATAAATACACAGTTTGTCATATAAGAATGGATCGAAGAAAAATATTCTCTACACATCCGTAATTCTTCCACATCCCCACTCACACATACATACATCCTTTTTATCTCTCTTTTGAAAAAAAAAACATATTGAAGAAGGTAGTAAAAAAGAAAAAAAAATGAGAAAAGATAGTTGTAATGTAAAAAAAAAAGTTAGATTGACATAGAAGAAGAGGAATTCAAGAGTTTGGAAGGTATGTCACTCTTATTTTATTCTTTTGATTTGTGAATTCTAAATTTTTATTATATATTGTTGGTTTAATCATGCCTTTTGTCCCCATTTTGGAGTCAAAATCTCAAAATGGTACCCGAATTTTTAAAAGTCTCAAATTGGTCCCCTTTTTTGTTAAAACGTCCCAAGTTTGCCCTTTCTGTTAAGTCAAGGTTGATGCCGTTAGAGGGAGAGCCACGTGTCAGTTCCTCAAATTTTTTATTTATTTTTTTTTTGAATTTTTTTAAAAAACATTAAAAAATTGCCAAGTGTCAAGCTGTCATCGTGCCATGTGGTAGTGACAGAGTGATGTGACAGTAACAATGACACGTGTTAGTATTATGCCAGGTGTCATTTTCTTAGTCTCAATTTGGTCCCTTTATTTTAATTTTTGTCTCAATTTAGTCTCATTTTTTGTAAACATTAGCAATTTTGCCCCTCTCCAAATTGAAATCAAATTTAATTTCTATATAAACGTACACAAATATTTCCATCAAAATTGATATCTCAAGTTAATATTTTTAACCAAATTAAGTTCATTTAATTAATATTTTACTTTTAACTTTATTTAAATTTGTTTTAAAGTTGTTAATAGAAAAAAATTCATAAATTAACTAGTTCATGTAACAATAAAAAACATATAAATTTAAAATTTGAAAACAATTTTAAGTAAAGTTGAATGTGAAACACAATTTTAAATAAACTTAGCTATGTTAAAAATATATAATAAAAATATAAATTTGAATAAAAATATCAAATTTAATAAAAATATTTTTATAACATCTATATAAAATTAATTTTTGTTTTAATTTGGAGAGGGACGAAATTGAATTATTTTTACAGAAATAGGAACTAAATTGAGACAAAAATTAGAATAAAATGACCAAATTGAGACTAAGGGAATGACACCTGACATAATACTGACACGTGTCATTGTATTGTCACTGTCACATCACTCTGATACATGACACGATGACAGCTTGACATGTGGCAATTTTTTTGATTTTTTTAAAAAAATTTAAAAATAATAAAAAAAAATTCAAAAAAAATAAAAAAAATCAAGGAACTGACACATGGCACCCCATTTAACGCCGTCTAGCCAGACTTAACAGAAAGGGCAAACTTGAGACATTTTAACAAAAAAGGAGACCAATTTGAGACTTTTAAAAATTTGGATACCATTTTGAGATTTTGACTCCAAAATGGGGACCAAATGCATGGTTAAACCTATATTGTTTTAGTATTGTACATGTTTTTTTTTTCACATAAATTTGACATTTTCTATTAAGGACATTCTTTTCTAATATTCACTAATATTTTACTTTACAAATCATAAGAAAATATTTTTTTCCTATTTCTTTTACTTATCGGTCTCAGCATCGGGTGACACACATTTTATATATATATATATATATATATATATATATATATATATATATATATATATATATATATAAAGAACCAAAAATAAAAAAAATATTTTTTTGTTTACTTTTTGTGTTTTCTCGGTCATTTGCGTCGCATGACACCTATTTCAAAAAAATTAAAAATACTAAAATTGCATAAAAAGATTTCAAAATTATAAAAAAATCAAATCAAATCTTTTCTCAAATAAGTTTTTCATACAAACCATACATGTCACCTTTATTCTCCATTATAAATGAGATACTCCATAGGAATGATGATTAATTTTTATCGGGTCCAAAAGAGATAAGAAATATGAAATAAGATATAAGATATAAGAGATAAGAGATGAGATATAAGATGTAAGAGATGAGATATACAAAATACGTGATAAGAGAAAAGAGGTACGAGATAAAAGATAAGAGATAAGTAAGAACAAAAATATTTTTTTGGTTTTAAGGGACCCAACAAGGATAAGTGATAAGTGATAAGTGATAAGAGATAAGAAATAAGTGACAAGTGATAAGCGATATGTGACAAGGGATAAGTGATAATTGATAAGTGATAGTGATAAGTGATAGTGGTAGTGGTAAGTGATAAGTGATAGGTGATAAGTGGTAAGTGGTAAGTTGTAAGTGATAAGTGATAAGTGAAAAGTGATAAGTAACAAGTAATAAGCGATATGTGACAAGGGATAAGTGATAAGTGATAAGTGATAGGCGATAAGTGATAGGTGATAAGTGGTAAGTGATAAGTGGTAAGTGGTAAGTTGTAAGTGATAAGTGATAAGTGATAAGTGACAAGTGATAATGGATAAGTGATAAGGGATAAGTGCTAAGTTATAGTTGATAAGTGATAAGGGATATGTGATAAGTTATAGTTGATAAGTGATATGTGATAAGTGATAAATGATAAGTGATATGTGATAAGTGGCAACTAACTAGAGAGAAGACAAATAAGACACAAGAGATAACAGATAATAGATAACATATAAGAGATAAGAGATAGAAGATATTTTTGCAACCGAAATCGCAACGACATGACAAATTAAAAATAAAATTTGAAAAAATTGAATTTGGAGTCGTCACCATAGTTTATTATGGAACACTACGGAAAAACCAACAAGACAAGGTCTACAAAATACCAGATTTAGAAAAAAGAAACTTGAAAATAGGTGTCATGCGACACTCGGACCGACACTAAAAGAAATAAGAAAAAAAATATTTTTTTATGATTTTTAGAGTAAAATATTTGTGAATATTAGAAAATAAATTCCTTAACAGAAAATGTAAAATTTATGTGAAAAAAAACACACGTATAATGTTAAAACAAAATATAATAAAAATTGAGAATTCACAAATCAAAAGAAAAAATAGGAATGACGTACCTTTCAGTCTCTTGAATTCCTCTTCTTCTCTATCAATCTCACTTTTGTTTTCTTTACATTACAACTACATTTTCTCCTCTCTTTATTCTTTTTTACTACCTCCTTCAACATGTTTTTTTTTTCAAAAGAGAGATAAAAAGGATGTGTGTATATGTGAGTAGGGATGTGCAAGAATTATAGATGTGTAGAGTTTTTTTTTTATCTCTTCTCATATGACAGACTATGTATTTATATTCACACATTGCATTGTAATACCAATGTAATGTTATCCTTAATGGTAATGAACAATAAAAAGAAGGAATTGGTCATTATAGCACTGCATTACGAGAATCAAATCACAACAAATCAAGGCACAATATCAATCATCATCAATAATATTGATTCTAATCATTGGAAGAGATGTTGCTTCTAATTATTAGAATCATATCACTGTTTCATGAACAAAAGGTAGAACATCAAAGAATAGGGGTGAAAATATCTTGGTTTTTGAACTCATGAGAAGGAGTATGATAATTAAAAACAAATTGGGCTCTTCCTTATTTTATTTTTTTCCTTTTTTGGTCTCTCTCTTTTTTGTCTTTTTTATGCTAAAATTAAAATTTGAAAATCTTTGAAGAGACAAGAGATAAGAGATGAGATATGAGATATGAGATGTAAGATATAAGATATAAGATATACGAGATAAGAGATAAGAGATAATAAATACGAGATAAAAGATAAAAGATAAGAAAGAACAAAAATATTTGTTTGGTTTTAAAGGACCCAACAAGGATAAGTGATAAGTGATAAGAGATAAGAGATAAGAGATAAGAAATAAGTGACAAGTGATAAGTGATATGTGATAAGGGATAAGTGATAAGTGATACGTTACAAGTGATAAGTGATAAGTGATAAGTGATTAGTGATAAGTGATAAGTGATAAGTGATAAGTGATTAGTGATAAGTGATAAGTGGTAAGTGGTAAGTGATAAGTGATAAGGGATGAGAGATAAGTTATAAGGCATAAGTGATAAATGATAAGTAATAAGTGATGAGCGATAAGTGATACGTGATAAGTGATAAGTGATAATTGATAAGTTATAGGTGATAAATGATAAATGATAAGTGATAAGTTATAAGTGATAAGTGATAAGTGATAACTGATAAGTAATAACTGATAAGTGATAAGTTATAAGAGATAATAAAATAGTAAAAAGAAAAATGAAAAAAGAAAAAAGAAAAAAGAAAGAAGAGATAAGCGAAAAGAGAAAAGAGATAAGAGAAGAAATATGAGATACGAGATAAGAAATAAGAGATAAGAAATATAAGAGAGAAGAGATAAGAAATATAAGAGAGAAGAGATAAGATATAAGAGATGAAAGATAACATATAAGAGATAACAGATAACACATAATGGATAACATATTAGAGATAACACAAATCAAAGATAAGAGATAAAGATATCAGATAAGATAAGAGAACATCTCATATATCATATTTCATCTCTCATAGATCATCTATTATCTCTCATCTCTCATAAATCATCTATTATCTCTCATATGTTATGTTTTATCTCTATCTCTTTTTTATGTACTCTTATCTCTAACACATTAATACTTTATTATGAGATGTTATAATATCTAGTAATAATATAAAAATACTAAAATATTAATAATAATAATAATAATAAATAAATAAATAAATAATTGAATATTAACATTCTTAATAAACAAAATAATAAATACCATATAATTCTTTCAAAAAAAAGTCAATCTATATTTCAGTACGTCATTAAAATATCTATCTATTACTTTCTCTCATTTTTATAACGTAATAATGGTGTTAGTATGAATTAAAGTTTCACAACATAAAAATAAAAAAGGTGAGCATGATATAAAGATAAAAACTCGTGAGTTTATTATTTTAAAATTTTAGATTCAAAATTATGTAAATTAAACTTCTATTGTATTTTGTCAATAAAACATACTTAACAGACTCATCAAATGAAATATCTCGTGAAACTACACTAACAATCATAAAACTCTTGTGTACACAAAAAAAAAAAATGAAAACCTCAACAACGAAATTTAACAATTTTTATCATTATCAGTTGGTCAAATAATCAACACTTATCAAACTTATTTAACGATGTCATGTCCATGAAAACAAATATATTAATGTGTTTAAAAATAGTTACACAAATATTGAACCTCACTAATATTGAGGTAAATTAATATATTTCATTTTTTATATTTAAATATATGTCAAAAGTAAAGGAAAGAAAATTTTAATATATATATATATTTAATATATTTAGATAATAACTTTAACATTACTTATCTTATCTATTGGATAATAATAAGGCACGGTTGTATATTGAAAAAAAGTAACTTAAGAAGATAACAAATTTAAGGCTGTTGAATAATAATTTGAAATATGTAACTTATTTTGAATATTTTTGTTGTCTATTTCTCAGATTCTTTTTTCTCCATCACACACGTGTATATATATATATATATATGGTAGGTTTTTTTAACTTTAATTCCACCATGGGAAAAAAGAAAAAAAAAAGATATGATTCTAGTAATTACAGACAATATTTCGTTAATAATTATAATCAGTACCATGTATATTATGCAACGATTTAATCGATTTAATAAGACCAATTCCTCCCCGTATATTTTATTATAATTAAAGATTAGGATGTCAATGGTACCCCAAAAGACCTATATAAGCGCAAAATTTCTCTAATTCAAGAGGACAAAAATAAAAATAAAAATTCGAAAAATCCTTCTCTTTTTTATTAGAGAACACACACAAAAGGAGGTCACTTAAGGTAAATTTTTTTTCTCCTAATGCTTTTCATGATTCTCTTATAACATCAAATATATGATCGTTTGAATTGTTGTATGATTAAATGTGTTTGTGGTTCTCATGGTAGATGACTTTGGGTTTGTCATTGATGTGCTCAACCTTTCTCTTTTGCTTTATTTTTATCTTGGTAATTAAAAAAGTGTTTTTTTGTAGGCTTTAATTCTCTAAAAAAAAATAAAATAAAAAAATATATATTTTATTTATATAAGTTTTGAATGTCATGTCAAGTCTCGGACTTGTTTGATAATCAAAACACTTTTTCAAGGACTTTTAATTTTTTTTTTCGAAAGAAAATTAGTAATAATAAAAAATAAAAAAATTATAAAATCATTTTAAATATCATGTCAAATCTCAGATTTGTTTGATAACTAAATCTTTTATGATGTAGAATCTTGGGTTCTCTTGATGTTAATACAAAAAAATATATATTAAAATTTAAAAAATTAAAAAAACAAAATAATAATATCAAACACCAAATTTTTTTATAAAGAACTACGTTATCCCTGATTTTCCAAATGGAAATACGTAAGAGGTACACTGCTCGTCGGGCCAAAAAATAAAAAAAAAAAAATTTTGTTTTAATCTTTAATATTTTTGTATGTGTTTTTTATTTTGTTTGATTTTTTGGAGAATAATAAATATTCTAAACATCAACATTCTACCTTGTACACTTAATTAAAGAGGGAACCGTCTTAAGACGGACATTGTGGATGATAATACCTTCCCACACGTAACCGACTTCCGAATCCAAATTTGGTTGCGAAGACCATTCTTTTTAAGGTTTGTCTGTAGTTTTCCATTATAAACTATGGTAGCGACTCCTCTGTCTGTTTTAATTATTTTCGTCGTCCCGTTACGATCTGGGTTGCGACATGTCACAAAATATTAAACCTAGTATTTCTCTTAAGAGAAAAGGATAATAAAGTTAACTGAAATTTATATTGTGGCAAATAATATATTTATAGACACAAATAATTACATGTCAAACAACACAATAATATATGCACGTAAAAAATTTTATAAATACAAATAAAAAATAAGTTGGATAGCAGTCTATATTTGTTATGGTGTATCATGACCGGGAAGAAAATCATTTGTAATAATATTATAAGTAAGTGTTCATAATTTAAACTATAACATTATTTATATTTATATTATTTAAATTATAACATTTAATTCACAAAAATATCCTTTTATATATATATATATAACAATATATAAAGAAGATTCTCTCTTTTGTATTTACATTTCATAATACGAATTCTACCTTTACAATATAATTATTTATTAAATTTTTTAAAATTAATGTTTATTTTTACCTATTTTTTATAAAATTGTTTTTTCTTTTTTTCTTTTTTTTATTCATCAATAATTAATTTCTCTATTCATTTTATTTTTAATAAATATAAATTTATTTTATATATTAACTTAATAACATTACATTATTATGACCTACTAACATACTATCATTCATATTTAAAAAATGCGTAATGCACAATACACTAGTATTAGTCAAACATATTCTGACCTAATTTTCTCTAAGTTACACATCGTGTCTTTTGTCTTCATTCTTCCCGCTTCAAGCATTGGTATGTTGTCTTCTTCCAAGTACATCCCTTAACATTATTCTCTTTCTTTTCTTTGAAATTGGGCATATACATCAAACTTTATATAAATAGTGACGTTTATGGTATGCTTGTTGTCAAATGATGGAATCAAAATAAGAATACTTTGCAGTTGAGGTTTATTATTTGTTTATTTGTTTATATTTTAGGAATCAATCGGAGAAAATGAGCTTGTTGATCGAAACACTAATTAAAGAATTTCTATTGTGTTGAACGTCATTTTATATTTATTTTTATAATTATTTGGACTTGTATAAACTTGAGTTTATTTAAATTTTATTTAAAATTTATGACAGTAATGTATTTTATTTTATTTGAATTTATGATTAAATATTTGTTTTTTAAATAATTTTGTAAATACCGCAGTTATCCGTAAAATCCGTGAATTTGAAAAAATAGGCGGATACTCGACGAATATGGATACAGATACAGCAGAACATATATTTATCTAACAGATAAAATACATGGAAGCTACTACTCGTACCCTACCTATTTTATTGACATCTCTACTTGTGACATCATTGATATGTATCCCAAAATTGTCAATACTCTTAGGACTTCATCCAATTTCGTAATAATTTTAAAAACAGATTCTTTGTGTAAATTAAAAAATAAATCGAACCATTTCCGTGAATTAACGTTTACTGACGTGGGTCAAGCTATATTCCTTCCTCGTCTTATATTTTCTTTTTCTATTTCTCGTTTCTCTTTTCCGAAATATAATAAATAATTTTGGAAATTTTTCCTCTGAAAATCAATCTCCTATTTTTTTACAGAAAATATTTTACGGAAGTTTTTTATGAGATGGGAAGTGAGATTTGATGGGTGCGGAAAGCTTTGACCTGACCATTATGCATTACTAGGAAAGTTGGTTTCCACTGTCCCATGATTTTGAATGGTCTTTTGAGAGATGGTTTATCAACGAAATAATCTTAAGAATCAAGAGAAATTTTTAAAAAATAATTTCTTAAAAATTAAACTAATACAGAGAATCAATAGAAAGGGATTATGACAACCTAACCTGTTCTAAAGCAAAGAGCTTTCGTATGTTCAGCAATATAAAAAAAAAAAAAAAAAAAAAATCCCAGATTGTGGATGTGTCTGACATTTCCCTCCTACCATTTAGGCATCTTTCAGTGTCATAAACCACTTGAGTAAGTGTGGAACTACAAAACTTCTGAAACTAATCTGTGTAGTTAGCTTATTTGATTTCTTCTAGCACTGTTGGATTTTGAGTCACTTCGAGCTGTCTTTGCAGACATGCAGTGGCGCACATGAATTTGCCGACATGAAGTTTGGACGGAAGAACTGCCTTGTACATAAACAATCAAAATCACTTCCTTATCTCGGGTGTCCTCATTCCACCAGGTCTGTGGCACGCCATTTGCAGATTCTTCTGGGTTATGAAGATCTTCATGACGGACTGAAATCTCTACATTTTGCTCCGGTTTAATTATGCCGGCAGCTGGAGTAACCTAATTAAAAGACATTTTTAAGTAGCATCATTACCGGTGTATAAACTCCTGGCAGTTCATATAAGCCATTGAGTCCCTTGCCTCAGTAACAAAACTCTCTGTATCTGTGCTTACATAGCACGTTAAGATTACTTACAAGTAACAACAGATCCTTATTTTACTTTATTTATACTATAAAAAAAATCATTGTTGTATTTTTAAGTAATATGAATCATACTGAATATTAAAGGTGTTTTGTGAGTTGTGGGTGGACAAGACTGAAGAGGCTCTCACGAGATCTCAACAGTCACTATATCAAGGATAATTTGATATAGAATAAGAGTCATTGAAAACCAAAGCGTTGTTTAATACAAGAGTTTTTTTTTTTTTTCTCTTTCATTTACAGAAAATGCACCATGTATGTAACACTCATGTTCCTAAGTTTGTTTAAAGGTAAATATGTTTTTAGTACTGTAGAGTAAGTTATGATTTAAGTTTTTGTCAGAAAAAAAAAACGTTTTTATTCTTTCAAAATAAAAATTACTATTTTGTATCCTAACATTATATGACACAAAAAATATTTTAAAGAGCTAAAACTAAAACTCATACATTTAAAAAAAAGTGACTTCAAATTTTATAAAGATAAAAAAACATTTTTTCAAAACTCTGCCTTCTTGATGGATTACCCATTTGGAGTGGAGCAAGTTTATGCTCAAGCTAAAATCGAACTCCAAACTTTAGTTAAGGAATTCATTCTCTTAACATATGTTTGAAAATTGTTTTACTGTTTTATTTTGTACGGGAAGAGGAAGAGGAGAAGATGAAAAGGGACACAAGAATCTGAAAGGGGTGAAGCGGATTATGGAGAATCCAACCCACTAACTCACAATCCATGTCCTGCAAGTTAAGTAACAATGCCGACTCAAATAGACTGTAAACTGTTTAATTTTAGATAGTCACCCAAACTTTATACATGTGGTAGGATTTGCATCTAAGTTCCTTGCCAACTGTGAATAAAAAAGGAAACGATGATTCAAGTAAAAGATACAATACCTCGAGCCATCTAGGAAAGCCAAAGCCACCTCTTGGGCTATAATCAGGTGCCTGTCCATCATTCTTGACTATAGACTGGCCTTGACAAGTAATTTTATATATAGCCTTATCCTTTGTACTTCTGTTAGTAATAAGTAAGAATGAAGTGTCCAGGTTCTGGAGGACTAAACTGTTTGGGCTGACAGTGGCTTCTGGAACATAACATAAATCTTCAAGAATAGATCTTATTTTCTCATTTGATTTCATAATTATCCCAAATTCCTTTCTCCTTATTGATCTATCAACATGGGAAATTCTTACATTGAATTTACACCGGACAGGTTTGTGATCACTATCGGTCACATCCATGCAAGCATCGTACCTGTCAAACGATTTCAGTGATGACAAACTGTCGCCAACAGAAAAAACAGAAAACAGAAAACAGAAAAGCAATGGTGACCAAGTAACATACTGTAAAATTGATGCCACAACAGGACAGTCTAAACTGCACTCAGAAACTGGAGCTGCCCGAGTATCGCGGTATATTATTCTGTCACACCAGGCCGGAATTCGCTTTTTCTCTCCAGAATCATACCCTGAAAAAAGAGTCATTGCATTATAGAAACTGTCACCTTCGTTGAGTTAATAATTTGGAATCAGTTCGAGGAACCAAATTGAAATCAACATTTAACAAACAAGCACCAAAAGCAGTACTTGACATGCCATCTATTTACCTCCTAAACCTGGTTGATGTCTCTCAAATTTATATGTAGGAGGAAATTTGATAAGTGCCTCCCGCATTCCCTGGAAAACTTTTCCAGCTTTCATCTCTGCCCTCAGCTGATCCTTTTCTCTAAGCCAATCAAAGCATCTTTGAGAAACAAAGTCCCTGGCTTCATCATAAGATATACCAAAAAGGCGATAGTTGAAATCACCAAAAAATACCACCATATCAGCTTCAGATAAATCAGGTTTTGGTTCCTCAGAGCTTCCAGCAGTAGTCTACGACACAAACAATGGACCATGAACTGCTATGAATTTATGATGAAGATATGGATGGAAAGGCGTGAAGATGGACATAATCAAGATCTAAGCTGTAAGCATGAGACTCACATTGGTACCACGAAGCACATGAACAGCAGTAGAGACGCCAGCTGTAACAGAGAGGACCAATGGCAAGCCAGAAGAGTAAAGTAGCCAAAATAAATATGTGGAGAAGGCAAGAGAGCAAAGCAAGAACAGGTATGGTACCATACCAGCTGCAGTATTAAGTAGGTTGGACGATCGGGTGAACACCATATTTCGATAAATGTGATCAAAATCAGCATTCCGCCGATTAACTGCTTCCAAATGTGCAGCCAAGTGACAATTCACAAAGCACATTATCCTGTCATACACTCTGATTCTCAAACCCACTCCTCCCTGATCGATCAATATTTACCATGTAATAAGTGTACATTTCAATGACAAGAAAAAAAAGCAAAGTTCATAAGTGAAAATAGTTCAATGGCAGAATATTTTTTTACTTCGTCCCAATCCAGTTTTTGTACAAGCAACATCAATATGACTTCCAGGCAAAAAATGAATTTAAACGCACTACAAAATGGTAACTCATTGTTGCAAAAACAAATACTTAACCAGAATAGTGAGAAGCATTCCATCTGGCATGGTGCAATAAACAGAAAAGGCAATCTATGTTCCCTGGCTGTTTCTTCTATGACAATTCTTTCAATCTGTATTTTCTCCTCTCACCGTGCTTTCTCCCAGTTAAAATTGTAACTAGAGCATATCTAGTTTCCTTTTTTTTTTTCTTTTTTTTTTTTGTTTTCTACGCTAATAAATAGTATGATTTCGTAAGTACACATCACTCCGAAAAACACCCAATTACAGCGGTCTAAAATTTGAAATACTATGCCCAATTCCGTAACCAAGATCAGATATAGGAAAACTAGATTTTGCTTAATTGGATAAAATTTCGCAGCTGACATTCAAAGTTAACCAGAATAACTACAGAATATACACCACACGAAATCAAGAAATAAATTAAGTAACTAAAGAGAAAGTTCTTAATCACTTTAGGTTAACCCCCTGAACTTCATTTGAACAAATGGCTGAGATCATAATTATTTATAAACTTTAAAGTACTGCATTTGATTGACATAACTAAAGCACCAGGTTCTTATCAAATAATTAAGTAGTTAGCGAAATTGATACAAACCTTATTACCAATTGCGCGTCCAAAACCACACGGGACAGCCCCAGCATCAATGTCCCCAACATGTGTTCTAAGATTCTTTCTTACCCTAATTAAGAAATGTCAACTCATAAAATAAGAATGGAAACTATAAAGATAGATATTCAAAAAGTATATAACAAAAAGAAAATAGGAACAGGAATTTACTAGGCTAAATGGATTAATTTGGAACACACTTTCATTATAATCACTCACCAAAGAGATACAAGCAAGCCAGCAAGCTGCCTAGAGCCCATGCGTTCGAAAGCTTTGCCTTCTTCTAAAGCCTTTCCTATAGTATCCAGCCACCACTGCCCCATTGCACTTCCTTCAAGACCTACCTACAATTGTGATATAGGCAGTCAATGTATGAATATAATATACGCATCACACAGCATAAGAGGTTCTGGAGATTTATATAAATACAATACGTCATTAGAAAACTTGTGATTGGTTACTGTTAGGATACGGGCATTCATATTGTACACAAACTAACTCGATTTAATTCTATCAATCAGCATACTCATTCTCATTATCATTTCATTTTAGAGCAAAACAAAACCTTGTGTTTACGAAGAAAAATGATAAGGTTAGATAAAGCCGACAAATGAATGAAATTTTATCTTACAGTTTCTTTGGCGGCAGACATTGCAAGAAAACCAGCACCCATCTCCACTTCTTGCAAACCAACGACAACAATGCCTACATCTGAAGCGATGGAACCCAGCCATGAGGAGAGAGAATCCTGAGAAGCTCTACCTTGACCGACATTCCATGTGCCAATTAAAATTCGGACATTGTGTCGTCGGGTATAAATGAGTTCCTTAGCGGCCAACTCGGATCTTATCATGTTGTCAACAGGACCTGGAGATGCAATAATCCAGCCCCGCAGGCCACCATGTGTAGCCAAGCTGAAAACATAATCAGAGCCAACAGCTAATTTGATGACGGGACCATTATGAGCAACCCATGCTGCAATGAGATTGCCTTCGAGGTCAAGAACTTGGATAATACCACTCACATAGCCAACATATAAGCGTGTTCCAAAAGTACAGAAGCATTGGATAGCACAAGGATGGCGGTTAAAATCCTGCACACGGGAACCGGTGCCATCCCATTGCACAAGTAAGCCATTGGTACATCCACTCCAAATCATTCCATCGCTTGTTTGCACAAGAGCTTCGGTTCTTTTGGTATCGTCCACAAATGCCCCAGCTCCCTTGGTTGCAACTCGACGAACGGCATCAGCAGCTCCCATTATGGCATTACGTGAGCGCTGTAGAAAGCTAGTACCCTGGGATTTCTCCTTTTTTGAGGAGGAAACAAACTTGACCTTCATTTCGTCTTCAATGGCTTGATCCTGCTGCTGGACGGATGACATGTCAACTCGATTTTCCACCTGACCTTCAATGTTGAATACTTTGAGAAGCTCCTTTGTACGGGCATCCCAAAGTGAGAAAGAGAGAGGGCCAGCGCACCAGATTCGACCTCTCACATGATCACACAGCAAACACTTGACATCTTGAGAAGAAATGCTGCAAACGCCGTTGACGGTGACTTGGCTTCGGAGGTCGACGAAGGACCTCTCAACAAGCAAGGCTGCCATGTGTCTTTCTTCGGGAGAGAGGGAGAGAGATTTTTCGACGGATTCCCATGGCCAGATCTTAAGAATACCACCTTCAGAACCAGACCATAGATCGCCATAGGAACTCAAGACAATGGAAAGAACGGGACCTCTATGCGCCTGCCAAGAAAGACCTTCCTTGAAGGGGGTAGCAAAGCGTTGATCCATTTTCCAAGACCTGATCTTGCCATCTTTATGGCCACTCCACATCAACCTATTACCATTGTCAACGGCCAAACACAAGGTGGGAGAGGTATCAGCTGATTCACAAAAGGGAGCAGCGTCTTCGTCGCCCCTTCTGACCTTTCCGCCCAGACCGCTGCCGGGTTCGTAGGAATTATGAATTTCCCATACTCTCACACCACCCTCCTGACCAGCCCACAACTGTGTTTCCGTACAAGCAATGTTCCTAAGGAATTTTCCAACCTGAGTCTCCCTCAAGGGATGGGGTCTTAACTCCAGGCACGGTGGTCTCGCTGGATGAACGGATGCTCTAAAAGGAGCCTTAAAGATCCCAGTGCCTCCCCCGGTGCCAATGAATTCCTGCAATGGCTGATATTGTGTCACGTCATTGCCTTCATTGTACTCTTCCTCGCCACCACCGGGGTTTGTAGAGGATGAACGGGAAAATATGTCGTCGTCGGAGTCAGAGTCGTAAAACGAAGACTCAATATTGCTGGATATACGGCTGTCGTCCAGACTGTGCTTTCGGACTCGATGATGTCGTTTGTGCGTGGAGGCTCCTCGCAGCTGTTGGCTATAGGAATGGGCTTTTCGGTGAGGTGGAAGAGCGGTCAAGCCCGCCAACTCCTTGTCATTCTCGTCCTCGTCGATTCGGTCATCCATGGCTCACTAACTGCAACTTGTTTGTTCCAAGTTATGGTACGATGGGAAGAGGAGAGAGAGAAGATGAATAATGAGGGAAATGGTCTCAAGGGGTTGCCGAGAGAGAGGGAAGCACGTAAGAATTTTGACAACCGGGAAGTAAGGCGCCACATACTGCAAGCTTACGGACACAAATCAATGTTTCCTTTCCTTTCTTAACACATAATGAATGAATGGGATCATCCAAGCCTCTTGAAAAGCTTTCAGAATGGATTACTCTCTCTTTCACTCTTTTTTCCTATCAAAAGTATTTTTTGTAAAATAAAAAAAAAATGTTTGCTCCTTTCTTTTATGTGAGAGTTATCTTTAAATGTTTATATTCGAAATTCAAAATAAAAAATATTTAAATATCTAAATATACATTGTTTTAAATATAAAGTCTTTCCTATTCATTAATTATAATGGTCTAAGGCTTGTTGAATACCAACCCAAAAAATGTGTACAATCTTAAAAAAATAATAGACTTATGATTTTTTTTTATGAACAAAAGCTTCAAATAAAAATATTTTTTCATTAATAAATAACTCAAAAACTTAGTCAATCCATTCAGAGAAAAGTTAGTTGAATGGGAAATAGAAAATATTTAATAATATCATAAACAAATTAAGGTACAATTAAATAATTAAATGATAATGTAAATATTTTTAAGTATTTAAAATAATTGATTACCTTTTATAATAGGTTTCTCTTAAAGATAATAACTTATATAATTCAACAGATCATATGGCTTAATAGTTGTTTAAATCGTTGCTCATTAACCGTCTGTTTTTGTATTTGGTGTATTGTTCACAAGTATTTTTAATTAATTTCTATTTCTCTCGTACCACATAAGAGTTTCTGCATTGCAAATAGAGAAAAAAAAATGTAATTTTACACAATGAAAATATATGAAAAATGTTAATTCAACTTTGAATCATGTTTTATGTGTTTTATGTTCATTCATCTTCTTATCTTCTTTAACTGTGATTTATAGTCATGTAAATATTATTTTTTTTATTATTTTTGGATTCACATCGTCCATGATCAAAACTATTGACAATATCATATCATATGACCAAATTATAACATATCATAACATATATAATTTTCGTTTTAAAAGTTAAAAGTTATTTTTGTAAGACATAGAGTTAAATTTAAAGTTTATTTTTTTAGGATAAATTGATAATCTAGTAAATGATACTATCAAATTAATTATACTTTTCCAATGCAATTTTAATATTGTCTTGTGAGTAGATATGAATATTAGTCGAGGTAAAACTAACAAGTTATCTTCGCCTAAACATGAAATTGATTTAAACTAAAATCAATTCTTATAAAGAATACATTTGAGGGTTAGGAATATAAAACATAAAAAATAGATTTATGCAAATAAGAATAAACAGTTAGAGTGCTATGCATAAATTAAATGAAAATAAATAAATAAAACTAAATGATAAACTACCTAAATGCCTACAAGGGGATTGTTATGCAATTAAATAAACAAGTGCAAAATGGATTAAAAGATTTAATTTAATTATACGAAATTTAGTTGATTTTTTTTCTTTTTCAGATTAGGATTCTTCATGATTTCCAAAATATTATTATTCAATTTAATTTAAAAGTTAGAAAACTTAAATTAATTAAAATAACCGCTCAAATAACTTTGAAAAACCTTATTCATTCCACTGTACATCATGAAGTACTTTACTCTATGATTAAAGTACCAATCTTTTCTTTTTATTTATCTTTTTATCAGGAAAAAAAGTTGTTAGATTTCACTAATAAATTCATTTTAGTTTGTCTCACTTATTCCACAATATATAAATAAAAATAACTAATAACACTTATTTTGTTTCACCATATACATATATAACAATTACAGTTTTACTAACATTAAAAATTATTTATTTACAAAATTAATACGAGTTCTTATTAATTACTACTCATGAAATTGAGTATCAATATCATTCCAAAGCAATAAAAAGAACTCAAGATAAAAAAGGGAAAAATTAACTCTAATAAATAAATAAATTGAATATCTTGTTACTTATTTAAAATCTCATAATCCATTATTTAAAATTACAAGGAAACCAATATAAGAGACTTAGCACTCTATACTCTATGGAGATATTAAAAAATGGGTTAAATATGTTTTTGGTCCTTCAAGTTTTAGTGAAATTTGAAATTAGTCCATTTTTAAAAATTTTAACCAATTTAGTCATTCATCTTTAGAAATACATGAATTTAGTCATTTTAACCAAACTTTGTTAAGTTTATTTGACGTTTCAAAAGCGTTTTATGATAATATTTGAGTTAACATTGAAGAGAAAATATGTCAGTGTAAACAATTCAAATACTATCATGAAATACACTTGAAACATAACATAAATTTAACAAAATTTGGTTAAAAGACTAAATCCACACATTTATAAAGATGAATGACTAAATTGGTCAAAAGTTTCAAAAAGAGACTAATTCCAAATTTCATTTGCACTTGAGGGACAAAAACATATTTAACCCTTAAAAAACATGATGAAAATAGAAAGAAAAGGAAGAATTAGGTGTTTGGACAAAAGTTGTTGCGCAAACTATATAAGAGAGTGATCCTACGAATGCCTTCCTTAAGTCTTTTTTATTTAGAGTTGAGCTAGGACCTATTTGTAATTTTTGTAGCTCTAAATCTTTAGAGTTGGCTATGAATATGGATTATGTTGATGAAATCTTAGCAGATAACTTCTGAATATTTAAGAAATGTTCAAAGATTTTTATGTTGCTTTGGATATTTGAAGAGATTTGGCACCGTTTTGAAAAAAATTTGGTAAATTTGTTTATATTTTCTAATATAATTAAACAAAATATTTATGCAGTTAAAAAATTATTTTACCACATTTTTATATCTTAAACTAAATTAGCTATTTAAAATAAACCCTAATTAAAAAAACAAACATTTAAAGCACAAAACTCAAATAAAAAACTAAGTTTAGAAATTAAATGAGGACATAAATTTGTATTCATCAATGGTAACAAAGCTTATCAATCACTTATCCATGAGATTTGCTAGAGTCTATAATGTCACCCTTTATCCGACTCTTTTCTTTTCTCATGCTTGATGTCTTAGGTGTGAAAGGATTTGTGAAAGATCTCACATGGACTATATATTTGATCAAATTATAATATGTAAATGAATGCAAATATTATTTTATTAAGTTGATTTTAAAGTTAAATTAAACTTAAAATTCACTTTCATTAGATGATATCAGTGCTTATTTTAGAAAGATAAAAGAATATCTAAAGATCAACTTGAAGATTCCATCAGAATTTTTCTCATGAAGATGTTGACGCAAAGAAACTCAAAATCAAATGTCTTTGTTTAAAAGAGTACCTGCTTTAAAGATAAACAAATACACAATTGAGAGAAGATAAAAAATGGAGAAAAAGAAACATTTAGAAACAAGGAAACAAAACTTTTGAAGATTTTGTCAAAATATTCATTTGTAAACATCTAAGATAAAAATGATGATACAAAATTAATTGTTTCTATCTCAAGCATCTAAATGTCATTATTTCTAACATTATCAACACATATTGAAGAAACAAGTATACAGAAAAGACAATGGAACAACAATGCAATAAATACACAACTAATGAGAAAGAAATAAAGAGATACAAAAGCCTAAACTTACAACGTCATACTACAATGTCTAGTTTGTGTAAAGAGTGTGTGAAAAAAGTCATTGTAATATTTTTCACTTTTTGAAGTTTAACTCTGTGATCTTTTTTTAAAGTTTAACTTTGTGATCTTTTAACTATGTTTCCTTATTTTGAGAGTGTTCTCTTTGTTATTATATGAAAATATTTGTGAAACTCCATAATAGAATCTCTTAAGGTATACTCAAAAGGCCAATGTGAATAACTTTCTTATCAACAGGTAACTACCATGAGAAAAAGATGAAAACAAAAACGAAAATAACATGGTGGGAGTATTCATACTTGGAATAAATGAAGTGGAAAAGAACAATGATAGGAGGAAAAAGACTTCAAGAATGGTCTAATAAATTTTCTATAAGTCAAACATGAAAAATGATAGGCAAAAGTGACCTTAAGGCCTTGTTCTCATGCGATGAAAGACTATAGAAGCATAATGGAGAGCGATGAATAGAAGGAGAAAGAGATGTTATTTTTCTGAGAAAGGCAACGATGGAAAAGCGAATGTTAGCGGGATTAGTTGATAAATGAATCTCTCTTGTCTGAAGAGATTTGAGGGATAAAACTGACAAATTACCATAGTGTCCTTATGAAAAAAATCATGTAGTTGCTCGTAGCCATGGGTGTTTTGTGATGTGCCACCAGCCCTCGACTTCAGCTCCGATTGATGTTTCATTCATTCCACTTTCATTCTATGTGCCTTCACTTATGATTTTACATTTTTCATACTTTTCATACAATTCCATGCATGATACATGAAGAAATAGTTGTATCCGATTTCATTTTTGCACTACCATTTGTGTATCCGGTTACAAATGGTTGTATCCGAATACATGTTATTTGTATTCGATTACACACCACATGTGTATTCCATATTTGATATGTTACTGTGTTAAGTTGTGGTAGGTTCTGTCAATAGTTGTGAAGGAGTTCACACTCTATTCTTCTCACATAATGGTGTGGTTGGAAATATTTTTTTTTTTAAATTAAAATATTAAATTTTCTAAATGAAATATATTTTAATATTATTCTTTTTGAATTCATAAATATTTATAATATTTTTATTTATGATAATAATATATGAAAAACTAATTACAACTTATCTAAATATCATTTAATTATACTTTTTTAACACCAAGGACAAATAGGTCATTATACATTTTCATCTATTAAATTAGATTTCTTTTAGTCACATTAGTCAAATCTTTCACAAATTTTCATGAAAATTACTCTTAAATACATCCCACTATCACTCTCAAATCCATAAAAAAAAAACATAAATATCACCTTCTAATCAACCCAAATCAATCCTCAATAATGAAACATCCTTTGCATAAGTATCATATTTGAGAATTATCAAACTCCCTTCTCACAGAAAATTAATGACACATTCAAGCACATGATTACTTGTAAAGACGAACATTAAATGTATTCAGTAATGATTTATCATAAATACACATTTTTATACTAAGCCAAATAAATTTGTTTCAATCAAATATAATAAATTGCTACAAATCTTGTTAGGAATCCAAGTGTGAGTCTAAGTCTCACATTCAATAGGATGAGAAAGTAGAGCATTATATAAGAATAAAAGACCCATAAACCCAATGCCTTAAGATGTTGGGTTGAGAGTGGTGTCAATGCCTTATGTGATTGAGCTCAAGTCTCATTGGTGTTTTTCCCCCGGTGAAACCCTTCTATAAACCTAACAAATCTCTATACATAATTTAAAATTAATCATCCACCCACCTACCTAGTCATGTTAATTACTTATTTAACTTTCGCGACTTATGTACCTATTCATTTTCAAGATCCTTGGAATATAGATTATACTCCTTTTTTTAAAAACTTTAAAGTAAATCTAGAAATCCAATGTTCAATAACTTAATCAATTGAGTAACCAACTTAGAATCGAATCTAATAGTTAAATATCACTACAAGAAAATGTTTCTTTAACAACCAATTTTAGTGACTAAAAGTTGTTAGTTGTTATGAACAAGGCAATAAATGAAAGAATAAAGGAGAGAAAAATAGACACAGAGAATTTAACGTGGTTCGGCGTACAATGTGTATGCCTACGTCCGCGACTACTCTAGGAAGTATTTGTATTTCTAGTGTATCTTAAAGCTTTACATAGAGTCTCTTATATAGTAAAATAGAGAACCACATCTCACTATTCTAAGCGATGTGGGACTAAATCAAGCACCATAATACTAACA